>OGEP01003194.1_pt1 | contig 12896 bp, 12 predicted proteins | sample 1570721 | NCBI WGS metagenome assembly OGEP01 (sample SAMEA2582131, study PRJEB24529) | metagenome | biome: Human gut stool | place: China | collected 2011 | reverse complement strand
AAAGGTCTTGGTGAATACGAAAGAATCCGCCAAATTTTCCTGCGGCATATCCGCGAAGCACAGTAAAGGAGTTTTTTATGCATATGCATCATCATAACACCGGAGGTATTGCTATTGATTCTTATGCCTGTAATTCCAGGATTCGGCATATCAGTGCGGGATTCAAAGCCGGATTTTCCATGCTTCTGCTTCTGTTCTGTATTTTTGCAGACCATCCGGTTATCTCTGTTTTGTTGATCTTATTTGCTGCTTCCGTCACGGTTTTTCTTGGCGGTATTCCTTTGCATGATTATCTTTCCGTGCTCGGGATTCCCGTTTTTTTTGTGCTACTTGGCGGCATCGCCATCGCTGTTGATCTCTCTTTACAGCCGACTGGCGATTTTTACCTGAATCTGTTTTTTTGTTACCTTTGTGTCTCGTATGTCGGCATTCTGAAAGCGTTTTTTCTGATGCTGAAAGTGTTCGGTGCCGTAAGCTGTATGTTCCTTATGACACTTTCCACACCGTCACACGAACTTTTCTCGGTTCTCCATAAGATTCACTGCCCTTCTCTTTTTACAGAACTGATGCATATGATCTACCGCTACATTTTTATTCTGCTGGAGGTACAACATAATATGCAGATTTCTGCGGAAGCAAGACTTGGATTCTGCGATTTCAGAACTTCCTGTTATTCTTTCGGGCAGATTGCAGCCAATCTTTTTATCGTTGCACTGAAAAAAGCGAATGCCTATTATGATGCAATGGAAGCACGCTGCTATGATGGAACACTTTGTTTTCTGGAAGAGAAAAAGAAACTGCCCCTTCCGTACATCATAGCTTCCGGAACCTTTTTTCTGTTTCTTGTTGTTCTTTGGCTTTTCATAAGATGAATTTAAGATAGGAGATAATATGAAAGAATCCATTCTTGAAGTAAAAAATCTGCATTTTGCGTATGACGAACACCATACGGTTTTAGATGGGATCAGTCTTTCTGTCTTTGCAGGTGAGCGTATCGCCATACTTGGTTCCAACGGAGCCGGAAAATCTACATTTTTTCTGTTCCTTGCAATCAAGGATGAATGGTTTTCGGATGATCTGAAACACATGGATGATGATAATGTGTATCGGAAAATGCAGGGGCATTGGATTATTGAAATGTCAGAGATGATGGCTACAGTGAATGCAAAAAGTATTGAGGATATTAAATCATTTATCAGCATACAGAAAGAAACTTATAAAATTCCTTATGAAACGCATCCGGAGGACAGACCAAGACAATGCGTGTTTGTTGGCACATCAAACAGCATGGATTTTTTACCATTAGACAGAACCGGCAATCGCAGATTTGCACCGATACTGGTACATCCGGACAGAGTGGAGAAGCATATTCTGGAGGACGAGAAAGAGGAAAGGAATTATATCATTCAGGCATGGGCAGAGGCAATGGAGCTGTATCGAAGCGGCCAGTATGAATTGAAATTATCCAAAGATACAGAAAATTATCTGCGCCAGATGCAGAAAGAGTTTATGCCGGAGGATGCGAAAGTCGGAATTATACAGTTGTGGCTGGATGAACTGTCACAGGATTATGTATGCAGCATCATGATTTATAAAGAAGCATGATTGAAAGGCTGGATGAGAAGGAAAAAGATAATAAGGATGTGCTGAAAAACATGATTTGAGAGCAGATACCCTAAAGACTATAGCCAAAGAAACAGAGAAAGATACGAAGAAATTGAAAAGGGCAGCGGTTCCAGTCAGCAATATTTTTGGTGGCGAAGAATATGTCAAGGTAAAGAAAAGCGACTGGGAAAAAATCATAGATGTTTTCGGTAGAGCTGTATCCAGAAATAAGTTGTTGGAGAAATACGAAAAGAAGATTGTTGCACTAGAGAAAAAAGTATCAGATGTGAGTGGACTATTGGATAAAATGAAGCAGTTTATTTCCAACAGAGGATTGGACGAAGCCTTTGCAGAATTTGTGAAGTCATTAGAGCCTAAGACAATGAAAGAACGCTCGACAGAAAAGCAGAAGGTTGTGAAAGAGCAAACACAACAAAAATCTATGCATACACAGGAATATGGCACATCGAGAAAACACAATATCAGTACCGAATTGTAATTCGTGGAAAGAGAGGTTGTTTATGAATATTACATACGAAAAAAATGGAGATTATTTGATACCAAACTTAATTTCTGATCCAGAGCCGGAAGGGGAATTGAGAAAGTTTGGACTTATGAGAAGACATTATCTGAAAGAGCATCGGAGAGGTATCTATCAGGCGCTGCTATTAAGTGGAAAACTAAAGGAACATTTGCTTATGATGCAGGAACAGGCAGAAGCGCAGTTTGATCTATAGGTAAAGCAGATGGCAGAACAAGAGGGCGTGACTGAACATCTGAAAGAGAAAAATCAGATGCTTTGTGTGCAAAGGATGAATAATATCCGGGCGAGGGCAGAGGAGATTGTGATAGCAACGCTGTTGCGATGATGATAATGCACTATAATAGAAGACTGGTTTCGTTGAATCAGTCTTCTGTTGGTTATGTGTCAATATACTTGCAAATACTAGATCAGAGTAGGTGATATTGGCAGATGGGAGGCAAAAATACATGGAAGATATAAATATTTATGGATATATGCGAGTGTCATCTAAGGAACAAAATGAGGATAGACAGAAAATCGCATTAACGGAGATGGGAGTACCTGAGAATAACATTTATATGGATAAACAGTCGGGTAAGGATTTTGAGAGAACACAATATAAGCGGTTATTGCGAAAATTAAATGAAAACAGTGTGCTGTATATCAAGTCGATTGACCGCTTAGGCAGGAATTACGGGGAATTGAATGAACAATGGCGCATTATCACGAAAGAGAAGAAAGCAGATATTGTTGTCATAGATATGCCGTTGTTAGATACCCGCAGAGAAAAGAATCTGCTCGGAACATTTATCAGTGATGTTGTTCTGGCATTGCTCAGCTATGTCGCAGAAAACGAACGTACCAATATCAAGCAAAGACAGGCAGAGGGAATTGCAGCGGCAAAAGCAAGGGGCGTAAAGTTCGGCAGACCACCATTACCAATTCCAGAAAACTTTTATCAGATGCACAAAGACTGGCGGGCAGGGAAAATCACAATAGAAGAAGCAGCAAAGGCTTGTAATATGTGCCCTAAGACGTTTTACAGCAAGGCAGTAAAATATGAAAAATCCAGTTAAATAGTTCATGCGTTCTAACTGAAATGGTATACATTTCCAGTAATCGTATACATAAAACCATTCTTACATATTATATCACGAAACCAGTCGAAATTCAGTAATTTTCTGTCAAAACTTCGTGAAATTTCACAGTTACCAATCCAAATTTTTCTCATGAAAAAATGTATACATTTTTTCCAAGCTGGCTATCAAGGATAGCCGGCTTTAGAAATGAGGATAAAAATGGATAAGTTAATTGATCTGAATACTTATCCGGTCAGTGAAAATCTTAAAGCATTGCTGAAGGATAAGACAACAAAGAAAAATATTATATTTGCGACATCGGTATATAGTTCCAAAGGTACTCCAATCAAGGAAACTGAGCAGATAACAGAAGAAATCTTAAAGGGATTTACGCAATATGAGATACAGCCGAGGGTGCTAAAGAATAAGGAACAACAGCAAGAACGTACCAGAGCCAAAGCCGAGGTGTTTACGCCCTCATGGATTTGCAACAAAATGAATAACCACTGTGATGAGGAGTGGTTTGGAAGAAAAAATGTTTTTAATACTGAACAGGAACAGGGTTGGCTGGTAAACACAGAAAAAGTGAAGTTTGACACAGAGGATGGATGGAAAAAATATGTCGATTCCAAAAGGCTTGAGATTACCTGTGGAGAAGCTCCCTACATCGTGTCGCGATATGATGCAGCTACCGGAGAACTTCTTGAGATTAGGCAGCGGATAGGAATTTTAGACAGAAAACTGCGTGTGGTAAATGAGAATACAGACAGTGAAACGGAATGGTTCAGATGGGTGCTTCGAGCATATCAGAGTGTGTACGGATATGAATTTCAGGGAGATAGCCTTCTGATTGCAAGAATTAATTTGCTTATAACTTTTGTAGATTATATGCAGGACAGGTGGGGTAGAGTTCCAACCGATGTAGAACTGCGAAAGATTGTGAATGTTATTGTCTGGAACCTGTGGCAGATGGATGGAATATCCGGGACAGTTCCCTTTGGAAAGCCAAAAGAGGAATATCATCAATTCAGTCTATTTGACTTTGTTGTAACAGATGAGCCGGAAAGGCAGGATACAGAAGAACCGGAAGAAGTGTACTGCCGGATCTATGACTGGCGTAGCGATAAGTCGTTGACGTACAAAAGTATGAAGGAAGGTAGATGAGATGAAATTTGATTTTGCGATTGGAAATCCGCCGTATCAGGAAGAGACTGAAAATAATGGTAGACAAAGTCCGGTGTATAATAAATTCATGGATGAGGCATATAAAATTGCAAGTTGTGTAGAACTGATAACGCCAGCAAGATTTTTGTTTAATGCTGGACAGACACCAAAATCATGGAACGAGAAGATGCTGAATGATAAACATTTTAAGGTATTACAGTATGAACCTGATGCGTCAAAAGTATTTTCAAATACTGAAATAAAAGGTGGGGTAGCAATTACGATAAGAGATGAAATGAAATCTTCTGGAGCTATAAAAGTGTTTACATCACATCCTGAATTAAACCATATTGTAAAGCGTATTGTTTCATGCGATGGAAATTCTGAGTATCTGGATAGTATTATTTCTTCCAGAGGTTGTTATAGAACAACGGAATTATTTTTTGAAGATTTTCCCTATGCTTCAGATAGACTAGGTGCTGGAACAGGAAATATGATTGCATCTAACTTTTTTGAAAGAATGCCAGAAGTATATAAAACTGAGGTTCAAAAAGATAAAGAAGAATACATTGGAATTTTAAGCAGAGTAAATAATAGAAGAACTATATGTTTTATGAAAAGAATCTATGTTAAAGACAATGATTTTATTGATAAATATAATGTAGCATTTCCAAAGTCGAATGGAAATGGAGTGTTTGGAGAAGCACTAACAGCAACAGAAATAGTTGCACCTAATGAAGGTGCGACAGATACATTTATCAATATAGGAGCATTTGACACATTGTTTGAAGCAGAAGCAATGACAAAATACATAAAAACGAAATTTTTGAGAGCTTTATTGGGTGTGAAAAAGGTTACGCAGGATAATCCTAGAGGTGTTTGGAATATGGTACCGCTCCAAGATTTCACTTGCAAATCCGATATCGACTGGTCTGTATCCATAGCAAACATAGACAAGCAACTCTACAAAAAATACGGTCTTTCTGAGGAAGAAATCACTTTTATCGAAAATAATGTAAAGGAGATGGAATAGCATGAATAAACCTAACATTCAGACAACCAAACAGGTAGTTCCGATGCTTTATGGCTATTCCACTCCGGAAGTGGTTCGTCACAATGGCTGGACGAAGATAGGATACACAGAACAGGATGTAGAAACTCGTATCAATCAACAGACACACACTGCGGATATCAAGTGGCAGCTTGAATGGAAAGGGAATGCCACTTTTGATGATGGTTCTGGACAGACATTCATAGATAAGGACTTTCATGCTTATTTGCGGAAATCCGGTATAGAGCAGGAAAAAGGCAAGAATAATGAGTGGTTTCATGTGGATGGTGCTACATCAAAGCAGATGTTTCGTGATTTCAGAGAAGATCATGGCATCTTAAAAACGACAGATACAGTTATTCCGTACAAATTGCGTGAGGAGCAACAGCGTGCGGTTGCAATGACGGTTGATTATCAGGCAGCGCATAAAGATGGCGAGTTCCTTTGGAATGCCAAGCCGAGATTTGGAAAGACATTATCGGTCTATGATTTTGTGCAGAAAACCGGTGCAGAAAAAGTACTGATTGTGACAAACCGACCAGCGATTGCAAATTCGTGGTTTTCAGATTATGCCAAATTTCTGGGTAGTGAATCAGGGTATCTTTTTGTGAGTGAAGTTGATGCACTAAAAGGGAAAAGAGGTGTGTTGACAAGAGAAGAATATACACATTTTCTTTTAGGAAAAGACAGTGAAAATGTAAAATGTATTGAATTTGTATCCTTGCAGGATATGAAAGGTTCCATTTATTTTGGAGGTCAGTATGATAAATTAGGTGAGGTCGCAAATATGGAGTGGGATATCCTTGTCATCGACGAAGCACATGAGGGTGTGGATACCTACAAAACAGATGTTGCATTTGATCGTATTAAGCGTAAATTTACGTTGCATTTGTCGGGAACACCGTTTAAAGCACTTGTCAATAATAAATTTGCTGATGATGCTATCTATAACTGGACTTATGCAGATGAACAGAAGAAAAAACGTGACTGGGATGTTTCAGCAGAGGAAGAAAATCCGTATTCAACATTGCCACAACTTAATCTCTATACTTATCAGATGTCAGAAATTATCAAGGATGAGCTTCAGCAGGGCATAGAAATTGACGGAGAGACAGAAGAATATGCATTTGATCTGAATGAGTTTTTTGCGGTTACCAATGGTAAGTTTAACCATGAATCTTCCGTTGATAAATTTCTCGATGCCCTGACAAGACAGAAAAAATTTCCATTTTCTACGGAAGAATTGCGAGATGAATTAAAGCACACCTTCTGGCTGCTCGATAGGGTAGACAGTGCAAAGGTGCTGGCAAAAAAATTAAGGGAACATCCAATATTCCAGGAATATGAAGTTGTTCTTGCTGCTGGCGACGGCAAACTAGACGATGATGAGGAAACAATGAAATCTTATGATAAAGTGGTTGCGGCTATTGCACAGCATGAAAAGACCATTACTTTGTCGGTAGGACAGCTTACGACAGGAATTACAATTCCAGAATGGACAGCAGTGCTGATGCTTAGTAATATGCGATCCCCGGCACTTTATATGCAGGCGGCATTCCGGGCACAGAATCCTTGTCTGTTTAAAGTTGGGACATCTTTCAAGAGAAAAGAAAATGCTTATGTATTTGACTTTGATCCGGCAAGAACACTTACTATATTTGAGCAGTTTGCCAATAACCTGAATCCTAATACTGCCAAAGGTGGAGGTACCGCAGAGGAACGCAAAGAAAATGTGAAAGAACTGTTAAATTTTTTCCCAGTAATCGGCGAGGATGAACAGGGAGAATTGGTAGAACTGGATGCAGAAAAGGTACTGACGATTCCAAGAAAAATCCGCTCTATTGAAGTTGTGAAGCGTGGGTTTATGAGCAATTTCCTGTTTCAGAATATCAGTAACATCTTTGGGGCACCAAAGGAAGTCATTGATATTATCACAAAGTTTGAACCAATAGAAGAACCAAAGAGCAAGGTAAATCTGACGGAGGAAGTGCAGAAAGACCTATCGCTGGATGAAAATGGGGAAGTGGCTCTTAGTGATGAATTTGTGATTGGAAGAACGCAGGATGTTTTTGGCGATAAAATTTATGATGTGACATCTCAGGTACAGGAAACAATGACGCAGATGGAGCAGGCACCGGACAAGGCGCAGAAAGCCATCGACAAACTGAAAGAAGCGGTAAAACAGAGTGCAGTCAAGGCTGTTGTGGATACTGCGCAGTCTACTTATGGCTCTGATATGAAAGCAGCAGATAAAAGACAGATTGAGTCAAAATTGAACCATGAAGCCGATCGGATGATTGATAAGTTGCATACCAATTATGAGATTGAGCGAAATGTCATAGAAAATCAGCGTGTTGCTGAGCAGCAGGCAAGATATGAAATCGGAAAAACATCAGAGCAGATTGATAAAGAATTTGAGCAGAAGCAGAAAGTGGCTATGGAGAAATTCAATGAGGAACTGACAACTGCTATTTCTGATTTTGCAAAAGAATCCACAAAAGAAACAGTCAAGACCATAGAAACAAAGAAAAAGGAGCGTGAAAAGGAAACCATCGAAGATGGTGTCAGAGATCATCTGCGTGGTTTTTCAAGGACAATCCCGTCATTCCTTATGGCATACGGAGATAATACGGTAACACTTGCGACTTTTGATACGATCATTCCAGATAAAGTGTTTCTTGAAGTGACAAGCATCACACTGGATCAGTTCAAATTTCTGCGTGATGGTGGCGATTATGTAGAGGAAGAAACCGGACAGACCAAGCACTTTGATGGACAGCTATTTGATTCGGTGGTATTTGATGATTCGGTAAAAGAATTTCTTGCCTTAAAGAAAAAGCTTGCCGATTATTTTGACGAAAAGAGCATAGAAGATATATTCGATTATATTCCACCGCAGAAAACCAACCAGATATTTACACCAAAAACAATGGTCAAGAAAATGGTGGACATGCTGGAGCAGGAGAATCCCGGTTGCTTTGATATGCCGGATAAGACCTTTATTGATTTGTATATGAAATCCGGTCTGTATATTACAGAGATTGTAAAGCGTCTGTACCAGAGTGATGAGATGAAAAAAAAATTCCCAGACAATAAGGAACGCTTGAAGCATATCTTTGAAAAGCAGGTGTACGGACTTGCACCAACAGAAATCATATATAAGATAGCAACAAGTTACATATTGGGATTTGATGAGGATACGAAGGACATCAAGCATAATTTTAGACAGTTAGATGCTTTGCCTTATGCAAAGGATGGAACGCTGGAGCAAGTGTTAGATGAGTTATATCTTGAGTCGGAGTAGAGGAGAGGATGCACCCGGAGACGGGTGCATTTTTTACGATTGAATAAGGGTGACTAATATGTTACAATTTAAGCATAAAACATAATTTGGTTGAATATACGACCGATTTAGACATAAAATTAATACAGAATTTTCTACATGAAATAGATATTTGGATATTAGTATAATTAGTAAAAAAGGGAATAGTAGTAGGAGGAACACAATGCAAAACGATATTAAGGCGTTTGACCCACTTTGGTCTAAATATAATGGGAATGAAGAAGTAGTGATTATGTCTGTAAAAAGAGAAATTAGCAATATTCTAAATTCTTACGTTGGATGGTATGATCCGTTTTGTGAATTGATACAAAATGCGTTAGATGCGGTAGATAAAAGACGTGAGTTAAATGATGGATTTGAAGCAAAGATACACGTTTTAATAGATATAAAAAATAATAAAATATCTGTCACAGATAATGGAATAGGCTTTAAAGAGGCGGAATATTTGAAATTTTTGGCACCTAACTTTTCGTTTAAATCAGGCGGAACTACTAGAGGACATAAAGGAGTTGGAACTACGTATCTAGCGTACGGTTTTAATTATATTCAGATTGCTACAAAAACTCCAGATTTTTCTGCAACAGGTGTCATGAGAGACGCAAGACACTGGTTGGCAGATTTGGCACCTTCCTCTAATCCACAAGTGGTTCCAGATACAAATGAAGTTGAAGATTCTTTCTTTACGCAAATAGATCGAGGAACGTCTATGACAATAAAGTGCGATTCAGAAAGCTATCCAAAAGATTTATCATGGATGGGCTTGGCTACAGCAGATGCATGGCTTAAGGTCTTAAGGGTGCAAACTGGTTTAGGACAAATTAGTTTGTCTGGAAATGTCAAAGTAGTGGTTGAGGTTTTAGATAAAGTAGGGGTGCAAACAACAGCTACAATAGACAATCCGAAATACCTTTCTATTGCAGAATTTTTGGATAAGGTAAAACGTGTTGATGAGATAAAAATTAAGATGGATGAATTATATAAAAAATCCGGACCCAATTATAAAATGCCTGCAAAATTTTCTAATCTTGAAGCTGTTTATGACTGTTGGGATTGCTCTAAATTATTATCGGAAATAAAATTTGATTCTGCACAAGAAGTCGATATCAAGAAGTACAATATAACTGTTATTTTTTCATACGTATTTTCTTTATCAGTGTGGGATAAAATTGACAATTCTGTTGGAATTAGAAAAGGAAATCATGTACTTTATGGAGGAATTCAATTAGCTGCAAACAATATGCCTCAAGGAGAATTAATACAAATTCCTTTAACTAAAAATATTGGCCGACAAAAACAGGCTAATATTTTAATTCATTTTGAAAATTGTTCTGCAGATTTAGGTAGAAAAGGCTTTAAAAAAGAAATTACTGATTTGGGAAAAGATATCGCTAGACGTCTAATGGATGGACCACTGATGAAGGTAAGGGGATGTTTTAAAGCTAATTCAGGTGCTTCTCCAGATTTGAGAAGAGAAAAAGATTTGTCGGAATGGAAGAAATCTATGACGGAGCATGAACAGAAATTCCCACTTACAATTGAGAATCCTAATTTCTTTAATCCTATGCAAAAAGTGTCAATTACATCGTATCCAACAAGAGAGCAAGACGTGATAGCTTTGTTTAATCAATTGATTGCAGGAGGTGTTATTAGAGGGATAAAGATAATGTCAACAAATGAAAGAAGCACTTATGATAGCCTTTTTCGCATTGAAATAAAAGAACCAAAAGAATTGCAAATATTTGATGGAAAAAATAATCCGTTGGGTATTAGTGAGGAAGCTTTTGAGGATATTCTGGATGATGAAGAAGTGTTTTTATCTGATCCACAGGTTTTAGAATATAAATATTCCCTAAATGGTTTGATTGAAGATATTGAATCCGGGGTTAAAAATACGAATGACATTAATCTTGTAGTTGCATGGGAAGCTGGAGAAAGATACAAAGATAATTATATAATAGAATCACTGCTTATTTCTGGTAATGAGGGTTTAAGACGATATCATGGAGTTACTCATCATTTGCATGATGCCAATACCAATGAATATGTTTGTGATATGATTTTGCTTAAAGACTTAATTTTATATCTAAATGATAAAAAGAAATCAGATATATTGCAAGAAAAATATGATGAATAAAGTGGAGAAGATTGAAATTGAGAAGCAATTTAAATGATCTCGAAATGGCAAAAAAGCGTGACCATAAGATTATGATCACAGACGAGGCAATTAACAAAGTGCCACGTGTTCAGTATAAAGAGATACCAGAAACAGAATATGATAATCTTCGTTAACTGGCAAGACAAGTTCTACAAATTTCTAAAGACGAAAATGATTCCAATGAAGTGGCAGTAACATATAGTCTCGAAAGTGCGCAGTTGATAGAAAAAGGCGAACGCTATCTTGGAATTGCACTGGGGGCGGAGCATGATGTTGATCCTTTGAGTGATTCTACATCTTATCATTTGATACGTGCTTCCAGAGATTGTGTTGTCTTGGTGCTGCATAATCACCCATCTTTGTCGGTTTTTTCCTTGTCAGATATCCAATTTTTGCTTAGATATGAGACAGTTAAACTGATGGTTGTCGTTACGAATTTGGGAAATGTATCATATCTGGTAAAAAAATAGTAAGTATGATTTTGAAAAAGCAGTGGTTTTGCTTAATGAAGCGATAGACTTAAATAACAAGGCAAAAAATATAAAAGATTTGCAGGAAGCAGCAGATTATTTTCTGAAAAGCTGTTATAATGTAGGTATAAACTATGAGAAGCGATAGGAGGTGTATAGCATGATGGAAGAACATGTAGTATTAAGTGAACGACCGGAAGATCAGTTAAAAGCTGTAGAATGGGCACGTGAACAAAAGAAGAAAATTATTGATGATAAGAGCAGACGTATTGCAGATGCACTCATGGAGAAAATGACACCTTTGATAATGAAGAATGGTATACAGAAACAGCGTGGGTACAATATGGGTACACTAGAAATGCAACTATATAAATGACATGCTAAATCGCATCAAAATGATACGGTTTAAAAACGCAATAACAATAAAAAAATATGAAAAATTGAACCCGAAAAAGAGTTTGAATAAGGTAAAAACAGCGGGAAGCCAGTATTTATGCGGCTTCCCGTTTTCTGTGCTTGCAAAATACTTGCAGTTTTTTGAAAATTAGATTTTTTTATAAAGCTTTTCAAAATATTGTTTGAATCGTTGTTCTTTTACATTGTGAGTGTAAAATGGTAATCCCTTGACGGAATAATTGTCATAATCAGGATATGCTATACATCTTGAATCATTTTCCAATTGTAAGAGGAACTTTTCTTTCCAATCATCATTTTCTCTTAAATGTTGACCTTTTGGTTCAATAAAGATATGTTGTTGCTCAATCACTGTTGTTTTATTACCAAGTATTAAAATATAATCAGGTTCAAATCTCTTACCATCATCAAAAGAATATAAATGATATTTTCTTTCATTTCTTATGAGGTAAACTGTTTCATAAACTTTCTTCAATTCTTCTACTTGGGTTGCAAAATATCTTACAAACCTCTTTTCTTCTGTTGTTCCATAATTATCATCATATACAAACCAAGGTTTATTAGATAAATTATAACGATAATCTTCATTAACATTAGGAGAATTTTGAGAAATTCCTTCTCCTTCTTTTTGTTCAATTTCATCCTTATCATATTTTTTTTTTCTTGGAGAATCAACAATATAATCTGATAATTGAATTTCTCTAAACTCATGAGTTCCTCGTAATGGTTTTTTTATTGAAAGAATTTTATTCGATAGTATTTCAAATAATCTCAATGCTCCTTGATAAATGTCTTCATTAGTAGGTTCTCCAGATGTAATTGTTACAAATTCATATCTGCCGGCATAATCCTTAGAAGTTAGAAACTCACTATGAGATTTTAATAATGGAAAATATGACTTCAATCTTGCAAACTCATAAACAGGAAATTTTCTTAATGCCTTTAGCAAAATTCTCTTATCAACCTCAACAACCTTATGAGTTCTTTCAACAATATTATCATCTATTGTTTTGTCATCCTCTATTTTTTCATATAATTTTGAAACAGAAGACTTCTTAACTAAATTTGTGCTTGTCATTATTGCAAAGGTAT
>OGEP01003179.1_pt1 | contig 12962 bp, 9 predicted proteins | sample 1570721 | NCBI WGS metagenome assembly OGEP01 (sample SAMEA2582131, study PRJEB24529) | metagenome | biome: Human gut stool | place: China | collected 2011 | reverse complement strand
AGCTACAGCTGATGAAACAGGTCATGCAGTAGTAGTTCCAACAGTTAACATTCCAGCAGGTACTGTGACAGCGAAAGCGACAGACCTAGCAGGTAATGTTTCAGGAGCTAGTGCTCCAATGTTTGCCACAACAAGTGGAACAGTAGATTCCTTTAACAATGGTAAGGGTTCTGAGAATACTCCAACAGTTGTTAAACCGACACTAAGTGGCAAAGTTGAGTCATCAACTACTTCAGCGAAACGCATGAACCTTAAAACTAGGGCAAATATTTCAGCAACTGAAAAAGACGCTTCCACACTTCCGGCAACAGGAGACGAAGCATCTATCGGTGGCGTTGTCCTTGGTGGAATTCTTGCGGCAGCTGGACTTGCCATTGCAGGAAAACGTAGAAAAGAAGATTAAGATAAAAAATTCTTATAGAAGTGATTTAAAAAGTCTTCTAAGTTTTTAAAGCAAAAGACTCATCCCTGATAGGGGTGAGTCTTTTTGTTTGAAAACTACCAGTTGTACTAGTGGTTCCGAAAATTGTTTAGCGATGTATAAAAAAGTCCTACCAAAGTGCTATATTAGATAAGGTTTACCGACCACTAACTAATATATCAAAGGAGGAACAGTGATGAGAAAGGATAATAATAGTTTATCGTATACTAATATGAAAGGATACTGCCGTTTGCGACAAATTCGAGCAGTTAAACCAAGGTTTTTCATCAGACGTTTGAAAGTACGTCAAAAGGTACGGTTTATCACGATGGATATGTCTGGAGCTTATATTCCACTGGCTCGCAAACTCTTCCCTAACGCCAAAATTGTTCTTGATCGATTTCACATTATCCAGCACCTTGGACGTGCCTTTTTAAAGACAAGAATTGCGATTATGAACCAGTTCGATAAGAAGTCTCTACCCTATCGAGCCTTGAAAAATCACTGGAAACTCTTTCAAAAGGACAGCCGTAAGTTATCTCTCAATTCTTTCTATTCAAAGACTTTCCGTCAAACCTTAAGTCCACATGAAGTTGTTGGGAAAACACTAGATTTTTCAGAAGAGCTTACCGACTACTATACACTTTATCAGCTCTTACTTTTTCACTTTCAGGAGAAGAGAGTAGATGAGTTTTTTGAGCTCATAGAGGAGAATATAAGCAAGGTCAATCATTACTTCAAAACTGTCTTTAGGACCTTCCTTAGACACAAGCAATACATCAAGAATGCGCTAGAAACAGACTATTCAAACGCAAAACTTGAAGCAACTAATAAGTTGATTAAAGACATCAAACGGTTGGGCTTCGGTTTTAGAAACTTCATCAACTTTAAGAAACGTGTCTTCATCATTTTGAACATAAAAAAAGAGAAGACCTATCAGGTCCTCTCTAGATGTTAGCTTTTCGTCACCCACTACAGTTGACAAAGAGCCATTTTCTAATGATTAACGTACTTCTGCTTCGACCTTTTCAGTGAGAGCTTTAGTAATTTTTTCCATGTATTTAGCAACTTCTTCATCTGTGAGGTTGTCATTTGGATTTTGGAAGGTAAGGCTATAAGCCATTGATTTCATCCCAGCACCAAGTTTTTCACCTGCGTAAACGTCAAAGAGTTTAACGGCAACCAAGCGTTTGACTCCTGCAGAGTAGATAGCATCCAGAACTTCTTGATGAGTTATTTCTGCCTTGAGAAGAAGGGCGATATCACGTGATACTGCAGGGAATTTTGTGATTTCAACAAATGGTTGAGCCGGTTGCAAGGCTGCTTCTACAGCACTAAGGTTAATTTCAGCCACATAAGTCTCAGGAATGCCATAGTTTTTAGCAGTTTGTGGGTGAACTTGACCAAGGAATCCAATCGTTTGGCCGTCAAGCACAATAGCAGCTGTACGACCTGGGTGCATGCTTGCTAGGTCTTTTGTTGGTACATAGTCAACTGAAACTTCAAGTTTATCAAAGAGTGCTTCAACAATACCTTTGGCATAGAAGAAATCAACTGGCGTTGCTTTGGTTTGGAAATCTTTTTCAGCTACAAGACCAGAAATAGCGAAGGCAAAGGTATTGATTTCATTTGGCAATTCCTCTTTTGGATTACCCTTTTGTTCAAAGACCTTACCGATTTCGTAAATAGCAACGTTACTATTCTTACGGTTAACATTGTAGGCAACAGTATCAAGCATGCCAGAAACCATATTCTGACGGAGAGCTGAACGGTCAACAGTCATTGGCCACATCAACTCAGTCAAATTACTTGGTGTCGCAGCAAATTCAACGGCTTTTTCAGGTGTTGTCAAAGCATATGAGATGATTTCAGTCAATCCAGCACCTTCAGCAATGCTACGAACCTTACGGCGAAGTGCTTGTGTTTCAGTCAATTCACCGGCCGTTCCTGCTGCTTCTGGAAGTGTCGTAGGCAATTTTTCATAGCCGTAGATACGTGCAATTTCCTCAACCAGGTCTGCTTGGATACTGATATCCCAACGACGACGTGGTACAGATACTGTGAATTTATCGGCATCACCTGTCAATCCAAAACCAAGTTTCGCAAAGACATCTTCAATATCTGCAAAAGTCAATTCTGTACCAAGGCGAACATTCACATAGTCAAGACTTGTAGAGACTTGAACTGGCTCTGTATCAACTGATCCCGCTTGAACACGGCCTGCAAGCACCGTTCCATTTGCCAATTCTTGCAACATTGCTGCAGCAAAATCAAGCGCTTCAAGGACAGTATCGTTATTGATACCTTTTTCAAAACGTGATGATGATTCTGAACGAAGGTTGAGACGACTACTTGTCTTACGAATTGATTTACCATCAAATACAGCAGCTTCGAGAACAACATTTTTAGAATTGTTGTCAATTTCAGTTGAAGCGCCACCCATAACACCTGCTAGGGCAACTGGTTTGTCAGCAACTGTAATAACAATATCTTCAGTAGTCAATTCACGTTCTTCACCATCGAGAGTCACCAATTTTTCACCCTCACGGGCATCACGGGCAACGATTCGTGAATCTTCAAATTTGTCCAAATCAAAGGCGTGCATTGGTTGTCCAAAGTAAAGAAGAACATAGTTTGTCACATCTACCACATTGTTGATTGGACGGATACCAGCATTCATAAGAAGGTTTTGTAACCATTGTGGACTTGGTTGAACAGTAACATTCTCAACCACACGGCTAGCATAAGTAGCCACTTTATCGCTTTCGATAGCTACTGAAATCTTATCAGAAGCTGGCTTGCTGTCTTCTGTGACTGTTTTTTCTGGGAAGTGAACAGATTTACCATAGATTGCAGCGACCTCATGGGCCACACCACGCATAGAAAGAGCATCCGCACGGTTAGGTGTGATTGACAATTCGATGATTTCATCATCAAGGTCGAGATATGGGAAAATGCTATCTCCAGGTACAGCATCTTCAGGCAAAATTTGGATTCCATCTGCAAATTCCTTAGGAATAATGCTATCTGGAAGTCCAAGTTCTGCCAAAGAACAGATCATACCGAGAGATTCCATGCCTCGAATCTTCCCTTTTTTAATTTTGTAATTGTCCGCAATGCGTGCACCAGGAATGGCAACAATGACCTTGATTCCAGCAGTGACATTTGGAGCTCCACAAACAATTTGACGTGGACCTTCAGCATCTCCTGTATCTACTTGACACAAGTGCAAGTGTGTTTCAGGCACATCTTCACATGACAAGACATGACCAACAACCAATTTAGACAAGCCTTCAGCAGGTGTTTCAACACCTTCCACTTCAATACCTGTCGTCGACATTTTTTCAGCGAGTTCAGCAGTGGTAACATCCACATCAACCAACTCTTTTAACCATTTATAACTAACTAGCATAATTATGATACCAAGCCCGTTAATAGCTCTCAGCAAAAATAGGAAAGGCAACGTTGGTGCATCAGCACCTAGGTGACTTTATCTTTTTTGCCCAGAGCTTAGGGCGGGTTCAAATCCTTTCTGTATGATTAGGTACAAAACATTCAGATTCAAAAACAACTAATCTCGAACTTTGAGGTCGTATTCAAATCCTTTCTGTAAAATTATCAGTTCAACTGATAAATGAGAGAAGAATTTAAACCTCTACTTAGGGCGGGTTCAAATCCTTTCTGTAATTTAGGAATATGTATAGCTGATATAAGAGGAAGACTAACTGACACGTTTAATCGCCTTATAAACTCCTCTCTATCAACTTAATAATAGGTTTATAGTTTTAATTTAAGCAACCAGTCGCGGTCAACTTTACCATCACCAACTGGAAAATTGTGTTCTGCAAATTTTTCAAAGCCATATTTATCGTAAAAAATCTGTGCTTTGAAATTTCTTTCCCAAACACCCAACCAGGCCCAATCACAACCTAGATCACGGGCTTCCTGCAACGCAAATTCAAAGAGTTGCTTACCCAAACCCATGCCTTGGAAGGCCTGACTGATATAAATACGTTGAATTTCAAAGGCATTGTCTAGGTGCTGCTCTGTTTGAGCAGAACCAACATTGGTCTTTAGAAAACCTGCCTTTTCACCATCAACGAGAATGAAAAAGTATCGCGATTCTTCATGAGTGATTTCATCTAAGAGAACTTCTTCAGAAAGTGCGGTGTCGAAGTAACCTTGCAACTGGGTCTCGGTATTATCATGAGCAAAAGTCTCTCTAAAGGTATCTTCGGAGATAACTTTTAATTCTGCTACTTCTTCCGGAAGAACCTTACGAATAACGACTGACATGACAACCTCCTAAACCTTATTTAAACTGTTCTGAGAAGCGAACATCCCCTTGGTAGAAACCACGAATGTCGTTGATACCATAACGAAGCATGGCAATACGTTCTTGACCAAGACCGAAGGCGAAACCTGAATATTCTTCAGAATCGACACCAGACATCTCAAGCACTTGTGGGTGAACCATACCAGCACCGAGGATCTCAATCCAACCAGTCTTCTTACATACGTTACATCCTTTACCACCACACTTGAAGCATGACACGTCAACCTCAACTGAAGGCTCAGTGAATGGGAAGTAAGATGGACGCAAACGGATTTGACGTTCTGCACCAAACATTTTTTGGATAATCATTTCAAGCGTTCCCTTAAGATCACCCATTGAGATGTTTTTACCAACGACCAAACCTTCGATTTGGTGGAACTGGTGACTGTGAGTCGCATCATCTGTATCACGACGGAAAACACGTCCTGGTGAGATCATCTTAAGTGGACCTTTAGAAAAATCGTGTTTATCAAGTGTACGAGCTTGGACAGGACTTGTGTGTGTACGAAGCAAAATTTCTTCCGTAATATAGAAAGTATCTTGCATGTCGCGCGCTGGATGGTCCTTAGGCAAGTTCATACGTTCAAAGTTATAGTAATCTGTTTCAACTTCAAAACCATCAACGATTTGGAAGCCCATCCCCAAGAAAATGTCTTCGATTTCCTCAGCTGTTTGGCTAAGAATATGACGGTTCCCGAGTTTGACTTGGCGTCCTGGAAGAGTTACGTCAAGACTTTCAGAGTCAAGTTGTGCTTGAATTTTAGCTGCTTCAACAATTTTAGCTGCTTCGTCAAAAGCTTCAGTCAAAACGTCACGAACTTCGTTGACCATTTTACCAACTTTAGGGCGTTCTTCATTAGGAAGGTCTTTAAGCCCCTTCAAAAGATCCGTTAAAGAGCCCTTTTTACCCAAAACTGCAACACGCAATTCTTGTAATTCTTTAGAGTGTTCACCACGCATTTCAGCCAATTTAGCCTGCGTTGATGTTTTCAACTCTTGCAATTGTGTTTGTAAATCCATGAGATTCCTTTCTGATGTAACAATTTCGAATCGCAAACAAAAAACCACATGCCAAAACTCCAACCCGGAGCGTTGACACGCGGTACCATCCGTTTTTTATCTGGTTACCCAGACCTTGATTCGTCAGTCGTCTTCATGAGTGAATTCGCCAAACTTCCCTTGAGGAGGCTTCCAGTCCATGGCCCCCAATCCCTGTCAATTTCCATAAGGTTACTAGTCTCTACGACTTCTATTCAATTACTATCAATTTTACCAAAAAAATAAAAAGCTTTCAAGAGCTGACAAAGAATCCTTTAGTTAATGCCAAAATGGGAGTTATGTCTAAGATAATTGACACACCTATATAAACATGCTACAATTATGTCAGATAAAGTTGACATAATTAATTGCTACTTAAAGTAACACATTAGCTTGTCTTTCAGAAGGAGGCCCATTATGAATCATGTCAGGAAATTTAGAAAGAATATGGGGCTTTCGCAATTAGAACTCGCAAAATCTATTGGTGTTTCCCGACAGACCATTAACATGATCGAGAATAACAAATATAACCCAACACTGGAGCTCTGTCTAAATCTAGCTAAAGCACTAAACACAGATCTTAACAGTCTCTTTTGGGATGAAAATCCGAATAGAGATATAAGATAGAAAGAGGTAAATCATGATTAAAGAAACTTTCACTGACAAACTAATTAAACGTTTTTATGGTATCACAGGTCCTTTAGATGAACAAAAGCGCCAACAGGTTGATCGAATGGGTAACATAGCTTTCGTAGTTCTTTTCTTTACCTTACTTTGTGGTAATTGTATTGCCTTTCTTATAGGCTTTAAGTATCCCGAACTTGTAGCTCGTATTTATCCTATCCTCCTCTTGATTATCATTCTGTTAGTTAGCAGCATCCTTACTTATAAGTTAAAGATAAGTGCTGTTAATGCTTTTGACGAGGAAGAACTGACTGAGAAAGAGAAAAAACAACTTAAGCACGTGGGGCTTAAGTCAGGTTTATACTTTGGGATTAGCATGTTCTTAGGCATGCCCCTAGTTCACTTCTTAGTTGACAATAAAGACTATTTGACAGAATTATTCTCAATCCATAATATGCTATCAGGCATTTTTGAAGCTATCCTTTTTGGGGCTATCATGCAGGGCTTGGTCAATGCTGGTATCAAACAAGCCAAATCTCAAGCTGAGAAAGGTGACCAATAAACTAAAAAGACAAAGAAAAATCCAGGTTTCCCAGCCTGGATTTTTCGCTCGAAAGAAGACTTCTTAGACTTGTATACGCGAAGCCTAAATGTGTCCAGAAAATCGTATCTTAACACATACACTATAACTAACTTCAAAAAACACCATATCCCCATATGACATTTCCTTAAATATTGTAACATGTCAGTGGGAAATGACAAGTCGCCCTCTCTCTCATAAACCCTAAAATCCTAATCATAGCCCTTGTTATGCCATTTTACGCAATCGATTGCGTAATTTTGAAAGCGCAAACTTTATTTTTTTCTGAAAGTCTTTACAAATTTTTTGAGACTTTGAAAAAAGATAGTGATAAAGCTATCAACTATCTTTCATGAAAATATAATCTATTTTTAGTCTAAATCAAGGTCTTTTAGTTTGACCGAAACGATTTTCGAGACACCTGATTCCTGCATGGTTACTCCATAAATAGAGTCTGCTGCAGACATCGTTCCCTTACGGTGGGTAACTACGATAAATTGACTTGACTTGTCAAAACGATTAAGGTAGTCACCGAAGCGTTTAACATTGGCTTCATCCAAAGCCGCTTCTACTTCGTCTAGGATAACAAATGGAATAGTCTTAACACGAATGATGGCAAAGAGAAGGGCCAAAGCTGACAAGGCCTTCTCACCACCAGACATAAGGTTAAGTGATTGAATTTTCTTACCTGGTGGCTGAACTGAAATTTCTACTCCAGCCTCTAGGAGATTGTCAGAGGTCAAAATCAAGTCAGCTGAACCTCCACCAAACATCTGGGTAAAGGTCTGTTTAAAGCTTTCTCGGATAGCCTCAAAGGTTGTTTTAAAGCGTGATTTCACTTCATCATCCATGTCATTAATGGTATTCAGAAGGAGACTCTTAGCTTCGAGCAAATCATCCTTTTGGCCGTTCAAGAAATCAAGACGTTGCTTAACCTCTTCAAATTGGGCAATAGCATCCACATTGACTGGCCCCAAAGCTTTAATCGAACGCTCAAGAACTTGCAGATTCTGGCGGGTTTGTTCGACATTGTCAAGAGGTCTAGCCTGACCTTTGGCTGCTTCGAGCGTCATCTGATAATCTTCAGCCAACTGAGTCGCAAACTTACGAAGTGATTGACTAATCTGACTTTCACGTTCTTCCAAGCGAGTCTGTTGACGAATCAAATCCTCGTTACGATTGCCAGCTTTTGCCAAACGTTCCTCCAAATCCTCCAACTGACCTTCGTAATCTTGCACCTGAATCTTGGCACGGACAAGAGCTTGTTCCAAATCGTCTTTACGTTGAACAGCCTCTTTATGCTGCGCTTGCAGATGGGGAAGGCGGTCAGTTTGGTCTTCATCAACCTGGTTGTTAAGGAGCGCCTTAAGACTATCCGATTCTTTCATTAACTCAGATAAGTCAGCTTGAAGACGATTGCTTTCTGTCTTCGCAAAACGCAATTCTGCCTGCAAGTCACGTTCCTTCAACTGAAGTTCAGATTGCTTGTCTAGGAGAACCTGTTTTTGTTGACCAAGAGCATCTTTATCTTCCTTAATGGCCTCAATACGGTCGTTAATGGCCTCACGCTTGGATGCAATTTGCGCTAACTCAGCTTTAAGTTGCTCAGCCTTATCTTGCAGATTTACACCTTCAGTTCCCTGAGAATCCTGTTTGAAACTATCTACTAAGGCTTGATTTTTCTCTACATCTGACAAGGCTTGTTGATGTTCTAAGCCTAGTTTTTGCTCTTGCAGACGAGCATTCTCACCATCTACCTTAAGATCTTCTAGCTCTTTCTGTAGAGCCTTACGTTTAACCTTAAGGGCTTCAACTTTGGCTTCACTATCACTTAATTGAGCCTTAATCTGGTTAATCTCAGCAGTCAATGCATCTAGTTCAGGCTTGATAAAGAGACTATTATTTTGTTTGTTGGTACCACCAGCAAAGGCACCACCTGGACGAATCTCAGAGCCATCAAGAGTAACCATACGCACTTGGAAACGAACCGCTCGAGCAGCCTTATTGGCATTGTCAATGGTATCAAAGATTGCTGTCACCCCTAGGAGGTTTTGGAAAATATTAGATAAGCGGTCCTCATAGGTAACCAAATCGGAAGCCATGCCTATAAAACCTGGTGCATTGGCAAGACTTTGAGCAAATTGTCCATTAAGTTGACGTGGCTTAATAGTGGTCAAAGGCAAGAAGGTCGCACGTCCCTGACGATTTCGTTTCAAGTAGTCAATCGAACGCTTAGCAGCCGCTTCGTCCTCAACAATAATGTTTTGCCCGCTAGCTCCCATAGCAATCTCAAGAGCCGTCTGATAACGCGTGTCAAAGGTTAAGTGTTCACTGACTGCGCCAATAATTCCCTGAATGGATTGGGCATTTTGAAGGACAGCCTTTACCCCTGCATAGAAATTAGAATGATTTTTCTGAATAGATTCTAGACTTTGACGACGAGCATCTTTACTTTTAAGATAATCCATGAGGTCAAACATCTTCTTTTGAGCCTCTTGGTAGTCCTTATCAAGAGCTTGATAAGCCTGAGCCTTTTCTTTGTAGCTAGCTAAGAGGCTTTGAAGACTCGCTTGGGCTGCTTGATAAGCTTTTTGGGCTTCGCTAGCTACTTCCTGAGCAGAAAGCAAATCAGCTTGAGCCTGTTTATATTCTTCAGCCTGTGCCTCAAGTGCTTGTGTCTGACTGTCCATGTCGTGGGTGACCTGAGTCAAACTGTTGGAAACTTTGGCTTCCTCCTGCATCAGACCAACATAGTCCTCACGTAAACGTTCAATAAGTGTATCTGGATCATCAGAAAATTGCTCTAGTTCTTTTTGAATAGCAATCAACTCTTTGGCAAGGCTATCCAACTCAGCATTCAATTCAACTTGGCCTTGATTAACCTTATCAAGGGATGCTCTTGCCTCTGCTTTCAAATGCTCTAGCTCACTGAGACGAGCTTCAGTTTCTTCTTTTTTCTCTGAACGCTGCTGACTCTCCATGGTATAAAGATCAATTTGACGCTCAAAGTCGCTAATGAGACGTGTGACATCCACCAAGGTTTGTTGATCTGAAGAAATTTGTTCTGAAATTTGATGACGTTTTTGCTTAAGTTCTTGGTTTTCAGTCTCTAGACGATGACGTTCCTCATAATAGCTGGTTAATTTGTCCTTGACCTCTGCCAAATCCTCTTGAGTTTTGGACAAATCTTTTTTACCAACTTCAATATCGTGGACCAAAAGATTAAGCTGTGTCTGTCTACGCTCTTCATCTAATTCCAAGTAACGTTTGGCTGTGGCTGCTTGTTTTTCAAGGGGTTTAACCTGACCATCTAGCTCGTAGATGATATCTTCCAAACGATCAAGATTATCTTGGGTTTGATTAAGCTTGCTTTCCGTTTCTTTCTTACGTGTTTTATATTTGAGAACACCTGCGGCTTCTTCGAAAATAGCACGGCGCTCTTCAGGCTTAGCATTAAAAATTGCCTCAACACGACCTTGAGAAATAATGGAAAAAGAATCACGGCCGAGACCTGTATCCATGAAGAGGTCATGAATATCACGCAGACGAACCTTCCTACCATCAATCAAGTAGTCATTGTCACCGTTTCGATAAATATGTCGCTCCACACGAATTGTTTCACCAGCACCCGCGATAAAGCCATCACTGTTATCAAGAGTGACCGCTACTTCCGCATAGTTAAGAGCTTTACGGACCTCTGTACCTGCGAAAATAACATCTGGCATCTTGCCCCCACGCAAACTCTTGGCAGAGGATTCACCCAGTGCCCAACGCAGGCTCTCTGTAATATTTGATTTTCCCGATCCATTTGGACCTACAACGGCTGTTACGCCTTTGTCAAAGACGACCTGCGTCTTATCCGCAAAAGACTTAAAGCCCTGCATTTCAATTGATTTCAAATACATGCTTAATTACCTAGTTGTTCAAGGGCAGACTTCGCTGCTGCCTGTTCAGCTAATTTCTTCGATTTTCCAAGACCAGTGCTGAGTTCCTTACCATCAACAGCTACCTGCATAGTAAATTCCTTAGCATGTGCAGGTCCAGACTCTTCGATGACAGTATAAGTGATATCAACCGTACCATTGACCTGAAGACGCTCTTGAAGCGCCGTCTTATAGTCTGTTACTCGGTCAAAGTTTCCCTTTTCAACCTGAGGAATCATGACCTGATTCAAGAATTTCTCAACAGCAGGCAAGCCTTGATCCAGATAAAGGGCACCGAGGAAGGCCTCCCAGAGGTCACCTAGGATAGTGGCACGTTCACGTCCACCGGATTTTTCTTCCCCTTTACCAAGACGAATATACTGCTCGAAACCGCAAGCCTTCGTAAATCCGGCTAAACTCTCTTCACGAACAATAGTACTACGCATCTTAGACATTTCCCCCTCTGGTTTGTTAGGGTAGCGATTGTAAAGATAAACAGAAATGACTAATTGCAGAGCCGCGTCTCCTAAAAATTCCAAACGTTCATTATGTGAAATGTTTAGGAGGCGGTGCTCATTGGCATATGAGGTATGGGTAAATGCTGTTTCTAAGAGGTCTTTTTGGCTAAAAACAATACCAAAATCCTGCTCAAGTTTTTGTTCAAGTTGATTCATAAAACTTCCTTTCTTTTTAAGCACACTAACTCTAATTATATCAAAAAAAGCAAATTTTCATGATAGAAAACTGCTTTTAGAACCTAATCTGCTGATTTTGTGAGATTTAACCTATTCAACTAAAAAAGCTGAGCAATCTGAATCTGCTCAACTTCATTTTCTTAATAATCTGGACGAACGACACCTGTAACTGTCTCACGTGTTGCTTCGACATCTTCTTCAAGGACGACCTTGATGATACGTTTAGCTTCTTCTGAAGTACATGCAACCAATGGCAAACGAAGTGGTCCAACTTCGAAACCAAGATGGTTGAGAACAGCCTTGACAGGTGCAGGACTTGGTACTGAGAAGAGAGCGTTAACTTTAGGAATAAATTTACGTTGGATAGCTGCTGCTGTCTTGAGGTCACTATTTTCAATAGCTTCAAGCATGGCGTGCATCTCATCACCATTTGTATGAGAGGCTACTGAGATAACACCGTTAGCTCCAAGGTTCATAGCGTGGAAGGCATCCCCATCTTCACCAGTATAAACCAAGAAATCTTCTGGTTTATGTTCGATAAGGTAGGCCATATTAGCAAGGCTGGTACATTCTTTAACCCCGATAATATTTGGATGTTCAGCCAAACGAAGCATGGTATCAGGAGCCATTTCAACAACCACACGACCAGGGATGTTGTAGATGATAATTGGCAAATCAGAAGCATCCGCAATAGCTTTGAAGTGTTGGTACATACCTTCTTGTGATGGCTTGTTGTAGTAAGGCACGATAGCAAGACCAGCTGCAAAACCACCAAATTTGGCAACTTCTTTGGCAAACTCGATAGAGTCTCGTGTATCGTTGGTACCGACACCAGCAATTAATGGCACACGTCCATTAACGATTTTCTGAACAGCCGCAAAGAGTTCCAACTCCTCATCGTGAGTAAGTGTTGGACTTTCAGCTGTTGTCCCCGCCAAAAGAAGAGCTTCTGTATGGTGAGCCAAAAGATGCTCAATCAATTCTGGAAGCGCATCGTAATTGATAGAGCCATCTTCGTGGAAAGGTGTAATAAGGGCTGTAATCAGTTTGACATCTCTTAATTGATCAATTGACATAATATTCTCCTTCAACCGTTTTCTAATCCTTTCCATTTTACCATAATTTTGACCAGACAGACAGATAAGTTAACAATTTTCTGAAAACGGGAGGACTGACTGTTTCAATATGATAGTCAAAACACAAAAAAACAGAGAGATATGTCTCTCTGTTTAATTGCAATCAGCTTTAAGTTAGTATTAACATACAATACTAAAACCATACTAATTCCTAAGCCATGACGCAGTGGTTGATTGGAACTACTCATGTTTGCAACATTCGTACTTCC
>OGEP01003174.1_pt1 | contig 12975 bp, 11 predicted proteins | sample 1570721 | NCBI WGS metagenome assembly OGEP01 (sample SAMEA2582131, study PRJEB24529) | metagenome | biome: Human gut stool | place: China | collected 2011 | reverse complement strand
TAGATAAATAACTGACAATCTCATGAAACATCTTGAAAATGTGATATAATACTTACAATATTAGAGATAGTGATAAAGAATAGATACTTGATAGGCTTATGAAAAACGGTTTCTTCTTTTTTAAAAAGAATGACAATTGAAATGAAGTTATAGTAATGTTATAATGATAATGGGAAATGTCTAATTTTAATTTTTAGGAGCAATTTATATGAGTTCGCGTACGAATCGTAAGCAAAAACGTACGAGTAATAGATCGTGGGGGATGGTCAACGTTGGGTTGACCATTCTGTATGCTATTTTAGCATTGGTCTTATTATTCACCATGTTCAATTATAATTTCCTATCCTTTAGGTTTTTGAACATCATTATCACCATTGGTTTGTTGGTAGTTCTTGCTATTAGCATCTTCCTTCAGAAGACTAAGAAATCACCACTAGTGACAACGGTTGTATTGGTTATCTTCTCGCTAGTTTCTCTGGTTGGTATTTTTGGTTTTAAACAAATGATTGATATCACTAACCGTATGAATCAGACGGCTGCATTTTCTGAAGTAGAAATGAGCATCGTAGTTCCTAAGGATAGTGACATCAAAGATGTGAGCCAGCTTACTAGCGTACAAGCACCAACTAAGGTTGATAAGAACAATATCGACACCTTAATATCCGCTCTAAAGAAAGACAAAAAGGTTGATGTTAAAGTTGATGATGTTGCTTCATATCAAGAAGCTTATGACAATCTTAAGTCTGGCAAATCTAAAGCTATGGTCTTGAGTGGGTCTTATGCTAGCCTACTAGAGTCTGTCGATAGTAACTATGCTTCAAATCTAAAAACAATCTATACTTATAAAATTAAAAAGAAGAATAACAATTCTGCAAAACAAGTAGATTCAAAAGTCTTCAATATTTATATTAGTGGTATTGATACCTACGGTTCAATTTCAACAGTGTCACGTTCAGATGTCAATATCATTATGACAGTAAACATGAATACACATAAGATTCTCTTGACGACTACTCCACGTGATGCATACGTTAAGATTCCTGGTGGTGGGGCAGACCAGTATGATAAATTAACCCACGCAGGTATTTATGGCGTCGAAACATCTGAACAAACTCTGGAAAATCTTTATGGTATTAAGATTGATTACTATGCACGAATTAACTTCACATCTTTCCTTAAGTTGATTGACCAACTTGGTGGTGTGACAGTCCATAATGATCAAGCTTTCACAAGTCTTCATGGGAAGTTTGATTTCCCAGTTGGAGATATCCAAATGAATTCAGAGCAAGCACTTGGATTTGTTCGTGAACGCTATAGTTTAGATGGCGGAGATAATGACCGTGGTAAAAACCAGGAGAAAGTTATTTCTGCGATTGTAAACAAGTTGGCTTCTCTAAAATCTGTATCAAACTTTACTTCAATCGTTAATAATCTCCAAGACTCTGTTCAGACAAATATGTCTTTAGATACCATTAATGCTTTGGCTAATACACAACTTGATTCAGGCTCTAAATTTACAGTAACGTCTCAAGCAGTAACTGGTACTGGTTCTACTGGTCAATTGACCTCTTATGCTATGCCAAATTCTAGTCTTTACATGATGAAACTAGATGATTCGAGTGTGGCAAGTGCCTCTCAAGCTATCAAAAATCTGATGGAGGAAAAATAAGTGATTGACGTTCACTCACATATTGTTTTTGATGTTGATGATGGTCCTAAAACTTTAGAAGAAAGTTTAGACCTTATTGGTGAAAGCTACGCCCAAGGGGTACGTAAGATTGTTTCAACATCTCACCGTCGTAAGGGGATGTTTGAGACTCCAGAGGATAAAATTTTTGCCAACTTTTCTAAGGTAAAAGCAGAAGCAGAAGCACTTTATCCAGACTTAACTATTTATTATGGTGGTGAACTTTATTACACCTCAGACATTGTGGAGAAACTTGAAAAGAATCTTATTCCGCGTATGCACAACACTCAATTTGCTTTGATTGAGTTTAGTGCTCGCACATCTTGGAAAGAAATTCATAGTGGGCTTAGTAATGTTTTGCGAGCGGGGGTAACGCCTATTGTTGCTCATATTGAGCGCTATGATGCCCTCGAAGAAAATGCTGACCGTGTTCGAGAAATCATCAACATGGGATGCTATACTCAAGTTAATAGCTCTCATGTTCTAAAACCAAAGCTCTTTGGAGATAAAGATAAAGTAAGAAAAAAACGTGTTCGTTATTTCTTGGAGAAAAATTTGGTTCATATGGTTGCTAGTGACATGCATAATCTTGGTCCAAGACCACCATTTATGAAAGATGCTTACGCTATTATCGAAAAGACTTACGGAACGAGACGTGCTCGTAACCTTTTTATCGAAAATCCACAAACACTACTTGAAAATCAATATATATAGGAGAAACTATGACTCAGGAAAACACGAAGCGTGTTGAAATCGATGTACTTGCACTATTGCAAAAACTTTGGACTAAAAAAGTATTTATTTTATTTACAGCCTTTTATGTCGCTGTCTTTGCCTTCTTGGGAACTTATTTCCTCATTCAGCCAACATATACATCGTCTACACGTATTTATGTGGTTAATCAAGCTAATGATGGCAAAAACCTTTCTGCTCAAGATTTGCAGGCCGGTACATTTTTGACAAAAGACTACAAAGAAATTATTACATCAAACGATGTCTTGTCAGAAGTTATCAAAGATGAAAAATTGAATATGACAGAAGCAGAACTTGCTAAAATGATTTCAGTTAATATTCCTACTGATACTCGTCTTATTTCAATTTCTGTTAATGCTAAAACTGGTCAAGATGCGCAAACTCTTGCCAATAAGGTTCGTGAAGTTGCTTCAGAAAAAATCAAGAACGTGACAAAAGTTGAAGATGTCACAACACTTGAAGAAGCTAAATTGCCAGAGTCACCATCTTCACCAAATATCAAACGTAATGTGCTTCTTGGAGCAGTGCTTGGAGGATTCCTTGCAGTGGTTGGTGTATTGGTACGTGAAATCCTAGATGATCGCATTCGCCGTCCAGAAGATGTGGAAGATGCCCTTGGAATGACACTTCTTGGAATTGTCCCTGATACAGATAAAATTTAAGGAGAAGAAATGCCTCTATTAAAGTTAGTAAAATCTAAAGAAAACTTTGCCAAACAAACAGAAGAGTATTACAATGCCATTCGCACAAATATTCAATTTTCTGGTGCTCAGATGAAAGTGATTGCGGTTAGCTCTGTTGAAGCTGGTGAAGGAAAATCAACGACATCTGTTAACTTGGCGATTTCATTTGCTAGTGTTGGGCTCCGAACACTTCTCATTGATGCAGATACTCGTAACTCTGTTTTGTCAGGTACATTTAAATCAAATGAGCCTTATAAAGGCCTTTCAAATTTCCTTTCTGGAAATGCTGATTTAAATGAAACGATTTGTCAAACTGATATTTCTGGTTTGGATGTCATTGCATCTGGTCCTGTACCACCTAATCCAACAAGTCTTTTGCAAAATGACAATTTTAGACATTTGATGGAAGTTGCTCGTAGTCGTTATGATTATGTCATCATCGATACACCACCAATTGGTTTGGTTATTGATGCAGTTATTATTGCCCATCAGGCTGATGCTAGTCTTTTGGTTACAGCAGCTGGAAAAATTAAACGTCGTTTCGTAACTAAGGCGGTCGAACAATTGGAACAAAGTGGTTCTCAGTTCTTAGGTGTCGTCCTTAATAAAGTTGATATGACAGTTGATAAATATGGATCATATGGTTCTTACGGATCATATGGTGAGTACGGGAAAAAATCAGACCAAAAAGAAGGTCATTCAAGAGCACATCGTCGTAGAAAAGGATAGCATTAATGGGGATGATGCGGCTCCTTATACCTTAACAGATTAAAAAGGGGTTTAGAGTGAAAGAAAAACAAGAAATTCGTCGCATTGAAATTGGTATTATACAGTTGGTTGTGGTTGTTTTCGCAGCCATGGTAGCTAGTAAAATACCATATACAGAGATTACCCAAGGAAGCATTGTCCTTTTAGGTGTCGTACATGTAGTGTCTTACTATATCAGTAGTTATTATGAAAATCTTAAGTATAGAGGCTACTTGGATGAACTCATTGCAACTGTCAAATATTGTTTCATATTTGCTCTAATTGCAACATTCCTCTCGTTTTTTGCAGATGGAAGTTTTTCAATCTCACGTCGCGGACTTCTTTACGTCACCCTGATTTCAGGTGTTCTCTTATACGTTACAAATACTGTTCTTAAGTATTTCCGCTCATCTATTTATACACGTCGTAAAAGTAACAAGAATATTCTCTTGATTTCTGATCAGGCACGTCTAGAAAATGTTTTGTCTCGTATGAAAGACAATATGGATGGTAGGATTACAGCCGTTTGTGTCTTGGATAACCCTTATTTCACGGATCCATTTATCAAGAGTGTTAAACCTGAAAATTTGATTGAATATGCGACACACTCAGTAGTAGACCAAGTTTTGATTAATTTGCCAAGTGAGCAGTATAAGATTTGGGATTATGCATCACCTTTTGAGCTCATGGGAATTCCAGTATCTATTAATTTGAATGCCCTTGAATTTATGAGTCAGGGTGAAAAACGTATCCAACAATTGGGTCCTTTCAAAGTTGTTACGTTTTCAACGCATTTTTATAGCTATGGAGATATCTTGGCGAAACGCTTCCTCGATATCTGTGGAGCTCTAGTTGGTTTGCTGCTCTGTGGTATTGTTGGAATCTTCCTTTATCCTCTTATTCGTAAAGATGGTGGACCAGCTATCTTTGCTCAAGACCGTGTGGGTGAAAATGGACGTATCTTCAAGTTTTATAAATTCCGTTCTATGCGTGTTGATGCGGAAGAAATCAAGAAGAATTTGATGGCACAGAATCAAATGTCTGGTGGTATGTTTAAGATGGACAATGATCCACGTATTACCAAGATTGGACATTTCATTCGTAAAACGAGTCTTGATGAACTTCCACAATTTTGGAATGTTTTAAAAGGTGATATGAGCTTGGTAGGAACACGTCCACCAACATTGGATGAATACGAATCTTATACACCGGAACAAAAACGTCGCCTCAGCTTTAAACCAGGTATTACTGGTCTTTGGCAAGTAAGCGGTCGAAGTGAAATTACTGATTTTGATGAAGTTGTAAAACTAGACGTTGCTTATATGGACGGATGGACAATCTGGCGCGATATCAAAATATTATTGAAAACAATTAAAGTAGTAGTAATGAAGGATGGAGCAAAGTGATGGCTTTCTCCATTTCTTTTAATGGTGATTAAATGACAAAAACAGTTTATATCGTTGGTTCTAAGGGAATTCCAGCAAAATATGGTGGATTTGAGACCTTTGTTGAGAAGTTGACAGAGTTCCAACAAGACAAAGATATCCAATATTATGTAGCTTGTATGCGTGAAAATTCTGCTAAATCAGGAATTACAGCAGATACTTTCGAACATAACGGTGCTAAATGCTACAATATTGACGTCCCAAATATCGGGCCTGCACGTGCCATCGCTTATGACATCGCAGCTCTTAATAAGGCCATTGAGATTGCTAAGGAAAATAATGACCAAGCACCGATTTTTTATGTTTTGGCCTGCCGAATTGGTCCATTTATCTCAGGTATTAAAAAGAAAATCAAGGCTATCGGTGGTACCCTTATGGTTAACCCGGATGGTCATGAATGGCTTCGTGCAAAGTGGAGTCTTCCGGTTCGTAAGTATTGGAAAATTTCAGAGCAACTCATGGTTAAACATGCAGATCTCTTGATTTGTGATAGTAAAAACATTGAATCTTATATTCAAAAGGATTATGCGAAGTATCGTCCTCAAACAACCTATATTGCCTATGGAACAGATACAACTAAATCTCGATTGACTAAGGTTGATGATAAGGTACGTACATGGTACTTCGAAAAGGGTGTTATTGAAAACAATTATTATCTTGTTGTAGGACGTTTTGTGCCTGAAAATAACTATGAGGCTATGATTCGTGGTTTTATGGCATCTAGCTCCGGTAAGGATTTTGTTCTCATTACCAATGTTGAAGAAAACAAATTTTACGACAAGTTGCGCCAGGAAACTGGTTTTGACAAGGATCCTCGTGTGAAGTTTGTCGGAACTGTTTATGACCAAGAATTGCTCAAGTACATTCGTGAGAATGCCTTTGCTTATTTCCATGGTCATGAGGTAGGTGGAACCAATCCATCACTTCTTGAGGCACTTGAGTCAACTAAGCTCAATCTCTTGTTGGATGTTGGCTTTAACCGTGAAGTCGGTGAAGATGGTGCTCTCTATTGGAAAAAAGACCAATTGGCAAGTGTCATTAATCAAGCTGAACAATTGGATGAACAAGCTATCGCAGACCTCAATCAAAAATCAAGTAAACGTATCGAAGAAGCCTTTACTTGGGAAAAAATTGTTACAGACTACGAGAAAGTATTTAAAGGATAGAAATGCAGAAAATTTTATATCTTCACGCTGGTGCCGAAATGTATGGTGCTGATAAGGTTTTGTTGGAGCTTATTAAAGGATTGGATAAAGAAGCCTTTGAGGCTCATGTCATCTTGCCCAACGATGGCGTCTTAGTGGGTGCATTGGAAAAGGTTGGTGCTAAGGTAAAAGTTATCGATTATCCAATCTTGCGCCGGAAGTATTTTAATCCTAAGGGAATTCTTGAGTATTTTGGCTCTTATAATCGTTATTCAAAGCAAATTGCTAAATATGCTAAGGAAAATGGCATTACTCTTATTCACAATAATACGACTGCGGTACTTGAGGGAATTTATCTCAAACGTAAGTTGAAACTTCCTTTGATTTGGCATGTTCACGAAATTATCGTCAAACCAAAAGCAATCTCTGATTTCATCAACTTTTTGATGGGGCGTTATGCTGATACGATTGTGACAGTTTCAAATGCTGTGGCCAACCACGTGAAGCAGTCTCGCTATGTGAAAAATGACCAAGTTCAGGTCATCTATAATGGTGTTGACAATGCCGTCTATCATGAAATGGATGCCAGCGCAGTTCGTGACCAGTTTGGTATCGCACAGGATGCCTTGGTTATCGGAATGGTTGGTCGAGTGAATGCTTGGAAAGGTCAAGGCGACTTCTTAGAAGCTGTGACTCCAATCTTAAAGGCTAATCCAAAAGCAGTAGCCTTTCTGGCAGGGAGTGCTTTTGAAGGTGAAGAGTGGCGTGTTGATGAGTTGGAAAAGGCAATATCAGACTCACCAGTAGCTGGACAAATCAAGCGTATCGATTATTATAGTAAGACAACAGAGCTCTATAATATGTTTGATATCTTTGTTTTGCCAAGTACCAATCCAGATCCCCTACCAACCGTAGTTCTCGAATCAATGGCTTGTGGCAAACCTGTAGTCGGCTACCGTCATGGTGGTGTCTGTGAAATGGTTAAGGAAGGTGAAAACGGTCTTCTTGCCACACCAAATCAGCCTGCAGAATTGTCTAAGGCCATCCAAGAATTAGCTGATAACACTGAGAAGAGAGAGCAATTTGGCAAGGCCTCTGTTAAACGCCAAAAAGAACTCTTCTCATTACAAAGTTATATTCGTAATTTTTCGGAGTTGTATAAGAAATACTAAATAATCAAATTCGCTGAAAAAAGGATTGTATCCAAACTGTTTAAAGATTTACCATATACTATTGAATGTTGTAAGTCATTTAGATCAGAGAAGAGAAGATTAAGAGTAGAATAAAAATTTTAGGTAAAGAATCGATGAAACCACTTTTAACCGTCGTTATTCCAGTTTATAATGTCGAAAAATATTTAAACCGTTGTATTGATAGTATCCTTCTTCAAGAATGGAAGAATTATGACATCTTACTTGTAGATGACGGAAGTACTGATCGTTCGCCTCAAATTTGTGATGACTATGTGAAAGCGTATGACTTTATATCAGTTATTCATAAGGAGAATGGCGGGCTTTCGGAAGCTCGGAATACGGGTATTTCTCAGGCCAAAGGAGAATATGTTTATTTTCTTGATTCAGATGATTGGATTGAACCAGATACCTTTATAGCCTTAGCAGAAGCACTAGAATCTCAAGAGTTTGATATTATTTCTTTTAATCGTGAGTTTGTAAAGGGTGAAGAAGATGCTATAGTTTCAGAACCAGAAGTGACTCAAGTTTTTGAAGGTAAAGATGCTTTTGTGCAAATGCTGAAGCATAGTTATATTACTGGGTTTGCTAATGATAAAATCTATCGAAAATCATTATTCACTGATCATAACATTCAGTTTCCAATTGGGAAATACTATGAGGATCTTGGCACTAATTACAAACTGTTTCTTGCGGCTAAGAAGGTCTATGCAACTAATCAAAAATACTATCACTACTTAATCGACAACCCACATTCTATTACACAGTCTTGGAATGAAAAAAAGTTTAGAGATATGTTTGGGTTTTATAAAGAAATGTTTTATTCTGATTTTGTACGTTCGCAATTAAATCAAGAAGAGTTGCGTATTTCACAACTTTATTATGTAAATGGATTGACTCATATTTTAGCTAGCTTGTATAAAGCTAAGCTAGATCGTCAATATGCTGAAATAAGAAATGATGTCAATCAGGAATTAAGAAAAAATAAAATAATGTATAGTGAAATAAAATACCTGCCAAATAGGATGAAATATTTGTTATACCGTTTGAACTTGTTGAAGATGGCTTTTACTATACAAGGGATGAAGTAAGAGATTTAGGGGATTATTTTGAAGTACTCAGTCATTATACCGGTGTACAACGTAGAGAACTATCTTTATCGTTGCATCAATAGTATACTTGCCCAAGAATATACTGATTTAGAAATTTTATTGATAGACAATGGATCTACTGATAGTAGTGGCAGTATTTGCGATACTTATGCTAGTGAGTACTCAAATATCTCGGCCTATCATATTGAAAACCATGGTGTCGGTTCAGCTCGAAACTTTGGTTTAGCAAAAGCTCAAGGTGAATTTATTTGTTTTGTGGATGCGGATGACTATCTTGAGGGAAATCTATTTTCAGATGTGGAAAGTCAATTAGATTCACAATTAGACTTATTGGTGTTTAGTTACTATAATTCGATTGAACAAAACCTATCGGAAATAACTCGATCAGCAAAAATTCTTCCTACTGAAGGAAAAAAAGACAAAAGTGATTTTATTGCGCTTTTTCAAGAATTATGTTTAACAGACATGATGTATACTGTTTGGAATAAAATTTACCGTAGAAAATTTCTAGAGGAGCATCAAATTGTCTTTGAATCCTATGAATTGGGAGAAGATGTTCGCTTCAATCTGAATGTTTATCAGCATGTCAATACGGTTTTCTTGGTAAAATCTTGTTATTATGTCTATATTTCAGGAAGGGTAGATTCTGCGATGGGACAGTATAATCCTAATCGAATGAACTATCAATTGGAAGAACTAGGAAAAGTTGATCAGTTGATGACAAGCTGGAATATCCATGATGATCAATTTATAGAGCAAATAAAGGCGCGCATCCTGATGAGTAATATTCAGAACATATCAAAGCAAAAGATGTCTCTTTCTAAAAAACGATACTATGTTGAGGTGTTGTGTAGAAATCAAGAGATGATTGCATTGCTAAAAAAAACTACTTCTCCTCTTCACCCTCTCGTTAGACAGTTATTACATTTCAGAATGTATCTGACAGTAATTTTTTTAAAAAAACTGCAAACCTTGATAAAATAGGGAAATTCGCTATTTAGTTGTGAAAGGTTTTTATAGATACCAGTAATAAGACTTTATGATCGTGATTGAAAGGTTTGGATGACTATTGTGATGAACAATCGTTTTATATCAGAAAAAATATATTTAACTACACTTTTTGTGTGGGTTTTTGTTGCTTCTTTAGCCACAACTACTTATTTCATTCGATTAGATGGTTTTCTATCGCTTTATCGTTTACTCCTTTACTTTACAATTATTATGCTGTTGATAAAGGAGTTGATGAACTTTCCGAAAACGCTATATTACTTTAGATTTCATTGGCAACAATTATTAATAGTAACGGCATTTTTTATTGCAATGTTTATAGTTGCAAAAAATCGCGATGGATTGTTAGATATAAATGTGTTGCTTCTTGTTTTTTCCGCTAGAGATATTGATTTTAGGAAATTATTAGGAACTTTTTCTGTGGCGACATTCCTGGTGCTTTGTTTGACAATTTATGCCAGTCAAAAAGGTATGATTACCAATATGTTTATGAATGCAGATGGTGGCTACCGTTTTAGTCTAGGATTTAACTATGTATCATTTGCATCACAGAGACTGTTCTTTGCCTTGTGTACTTATCTGATGTTTCGGGGTAAAAGAATTTCGTATCTTGAATTGTTGGCCTTACTCTTGGCTACGATTTATATGTACCAACAAACTTCGACAACTAGTCCATTTTACTTAAGTATTTTGATACTAACCTATGCTTTGTTTAGTGTTAAAATCTTTAAAAAAGAGTTTATCATTGAAAATTTCTGGACAAAGACACTTGCACATTATGGTTTTATTTTAGCTTTAGCGATTATCTTGTATTTTTGTTTTTATTCATCTGGGAATTTATTTCACTTAGTCGATCAATTTACGCATAATCGCTTGCGTCTTAGTGTGGATGGTTTTCGAAATTTTGGAGTACCTCTATTTGGCCAACAAATTTCTTTTAAAACTCTGGATATGTTTGGGAACTTTACTAGTAATTATAATTATATTGATAGCTCTTTTGTTCAACTATTGGTTATTGATGGCTTAATTGTCAGTGTATTTATGTTATTTGCGTTGACAAAAGTGATGCGATATTTTGTATTTATTCAAAAAGATATCGTACTGGCTTGCTTAGGAATTATGATTATCCATGGCATGTTTGATCCTCAGATGTTGGTTCTTCGTTATTCTCCATTAATATTGTTTATCAGTCGTCTGTTTATTCTGAATGAGGATACGAAAATTGAATAAAGAAGAGTATTCGTCAAATCCAAAGGAAGGCTAAAACAAGTTATTGTACTTATGAAAGTTTTAAAAAATTACGCCTATAATCTCTCCTACCAGTTGCTGGTGATTATCTTGCCGATCATTACCACTCCTTATGTGACGCGGGTATTTAGCTCTGAAGATTTAGGAACTTACGGCTATTTCAACTCCATTGTTACCTACTTTATCCTTTTAGCGACTTTAGGGGTGGCAAATTATGGTACTAAGGAGATTTCAGGACACCGAAAAGACATCCGAAAGAATTTTTGGGGGATCTATACCCTCCAGTTGGGAGCGACATTTGTTTCTATCCTCCTTTATGCTTTATTTTGCTTGATGCTTCCATCCATGCAAAATCCTGTGGCCTATATTTTGGGGCTCAGTTTAGTTTCAAAGGGACTCGACATCTCCTGGCTCTTTCAGGGATTGGAAGATTTTCGTAAGATTACCGTTCGAAATATCACGGTTAAGCTGGTTGGAGTCATCTCCATCTTCTTGTTCGTTAAGTCTGCCAATGATCTTTATCTTTATGTATTTTTACTAACGATCTTTGAGCTTTTAGGTCAGCTCAGTATGTGGCTACCTGCTCGGGAGTTCATTGGGAAAGCCCATTTTGATATGGCTTATGCACGGGTGCATTTAAAACCGGTCATTCTGCTCTTTTTACCGCAGATTGCTATTTCCCTCTATGTCACCTTGGATCGGACTATGCTGGGGGCTCTCGCCTCTACAAAGGATGTAGGGATTTATGACCAGGCCTTGAAATTGGTTAATATTTTGCTGACCCTTGTGACGTCTTTAGGAAGTGTCATGCTTCCGCGCGTGGCGAGTCTCTTGGCTTCAGGAGATCACAAGGCTGTCAATAAGATGCACCAAATGTCCTTTTTGATCTATAATTTGGTCATCTTCCCAATCATTGCGGGTATGCTGATCGTCAACGATGACTTTGTTCGATTCTTCTTAGGAAAGGATTTCCAAGATGCTCGCTATGCCATCGCAATCATGATCTTCCGAATGTTCTTTATCGGATGGACTAATATTATGGGGATTCAAATTCTCATCCCTCACGATAAGAACAAAGAATTTATGCTATCCACCACCATTCCTGCTATTGTCAGTGTCGGGTTGAATGTGATCTTCTTACCTCACTTTGGTTTTATTGGCGCAGCCATTGTATCCGTCTTAACAGAATCCTTAGTATGGCTGATTCAACTGTACTATACCCGTCATTACCTCAAGGAAGTTCCGATTATCGGATCTATGGCAAAAATTGTATGCGCATCGGCTATGATGTATGGCTTGTTACTACTTGTAAAACCGTTTCTACATTTTACCCCTACCCTGAATGTACTCGTGTATGCGGTGCTTGGTGGGATCATTTATCTAATCGCCATCCTAGTTTTGAGAGTGGTAGATGTGAAAGAATTAAAACAAATAATAGGAAAACAATCAAAATGAAGAAAATACGGAATACAAACCTAGATTTGCTTAAAATTATGGCTTGTATAGGAGTTGTTCTACTCCATACTACAATGCCAGGATTTAAGGAAACAAGAATATGGAATTATTCATCCTATTTATATTATTTAGGGACTTATTCAATTCCTTTGTTTTTTATGGTAAATGGTTATTTATTGTTGGGGAAAAGTGAAATAAAATACTCTTATATACTGGAAAAGGTAAAATGGATTTTAATAACAGTATGCTCATGGAACCTCATCATTTGGCTTTTAAAACGAGATTTTACAGCTAATCCAGTTAAAAAGATTGCAGCTTCTTTAATACAAAAAGGTTATTTCTTCCAATTTTGGTTTTTTGGATCACTGATATTAATTTATTTATGCTTACCAATTTTGAAAAAAATTTTACATTCAAAAAGAAGTTATCTATACATTCTATCTTTACTAGTAGTTATTGGTTTGATTTTTGAATTGATAAATTTTTTGCTTCAAATGCCAGT
>OGEP01003169.1_pt1 | contig 12984 bp, 9 predicted proteins | sample 1570721 | NCBI WGS metagenome assembly OGEP01 (sample SAMEA2582131, study PRJEB24529) | metagenome | biome: Human gut stool | place: China | collected 2011 | reverse complement strand
TGCTGGATGCAGATAAAACCGATTGCCAGAAGCAGCGAGTTGAGCAGCGCCCGGCCAAACGATTTGTCATGCAGCAGCGTCTTATAATTCTCCATTCCGATAAAGGTTGCCTGCCCCATTCCGGAGTAGTCGGTAAAGCCATAGTATACACTCAGACAGATCGGCGCCAGAATCGCAAAGATAAATACGAGCAGACCCGGCAGCACAAGACTGAAGATCATCCGTTTATTGCTATATAATTTCTTCATAAAAGCCCCTTTCCCACGCAGGATGATGCCGCCTGGCGTCATCCCGAGGTAAAAAACGGACCGTCACATATTTTGCAACGGTCCGTCTCTCCCTGTCAGTTATTTACACGCATTTCCCAATGCAGATAAGAAATCATCTGTTGATTCCGTACCGTTTGCAAGACTCTGTATCTCTGTCTCAATCGTTGTTTTGAAATTGGAGGAACCGCAGTCGTTGATCGGTGTTCCAGAAATATTGGTTGCATTGTTCAAAAGATCCATAATCTGCATCTGGAGCCTGGTCTCCTCGCCAGTCAGATAATCGGTCTGATCCTGTGCGGAAAGTCCGACACCGAATTCCCATCCGAGCTTGGATAACTGATCCGGCTGGTACATGTAGTTGAGGAACTTAATTGCCTCGTCCTTTACCTTGGAATCCGCAGATACCGCATATCCGCCGCCGTTCCATGCCGCAAGATCCGTAGCCGTTCCCTTGCCGTCCGCCACTGCCGGCATGACAAATGCGCGGATGTTGTCTCTTACCTCTTCCGGAATGTCCTCATTGAGCGCCATCGAAGTCTCCCAGCTTCCCATGTAGAACATCGCTGCCTGACCGTTGGTAAACAGGTTCTGCGCTGTTCCGTAATCCTGGGAATCAAAACCGGTCTGGAATACTCCTGCCGAAGCGGTGTCTGCCAGAAGCTGTGCCGCCTCCGAGAACAGTGGATCAGAGAAATCGCCGTTTGCAATCGCATCAGAGATTGTGCCTGCCGGGGTCTGTGCAATCCGCACCATCAGATCCTGCATATAGCATGCCAGTACCCAGCCGTCGCCGCCGTCCATGGCTACCGGAACGATGCCCGCCGCATTGATCTGATCAGAAAGTGCTAAAAGATCATCATAGGTCTGCGGTACTTCCCAGCCATTGTCGTCAAACATTTTCTCATTGTAATAAAATACCATGATGTCGGTATTTCTCGGCAGTCCGTACAGCTTGCCGTCCTTCTTGAATCCCTCGAGCGAGCCGGAAACAAAACCGTAGTCGGAGTAATCGCTCTCATTTAACTCTGCCAGAACGCCTGCATCCAGCACCTCATCGAGGAACGAAGGCTGTCCCCAGATGCTGACAACATCCGGCATGCCGTCCATCGCATACGCTTTGAACTTCGTCTTGTAAGATTCCTCGCCGAGCGCTTCCACCTCGATGTTGACGTTTGGATTCTCACTCATGTACTGGTCGATGATCGTCTGCTCCACAAGTCCCTGACCATTCTTGCGGTCCGGCAAGTTGGAGAACAATTTGATTGTTACCTCCTCGCCGTCCGTATCTGCCGCCCCGCTCTCTGCCGCCGCATCAGCCGTCGTGCCGGACGCCTCCGCTGCCGGCGCATCGGTCTGCTCCTCTGTGTTTCCACATCCGGCTGCCATGGATACCAGCATGGATGCTACAAGAATAGATGCCATCAATTTTTTCTTCATGTCTAAAACCCTCCCAAAAGTTTTATTTTTGTTGACAACAAGATCGTAACATCCTATCCCGTCTGGTAACAGGCACCGAATTTTTAAAATCGTGTATTATTTTTTAATTGCATCTGGATGATAAAAGAATGTGCGATTGCACATTCCCGCGCCGAGCGCGGTCGCCTGCGACATATTTCTCCTTCGCGCGAGTGCGCATCCTTCTCGGAGGGTTTTTTATGCAATAGGGATTTCTTTGAAATTCCCTATTGCATAAAAAAGACACCGTTTCCTCCACCGGGCTTCTGATACTGATTATGCCATATGGTTCCTGTCAGTTCAGTGTCCTGATTTTAGAAAAGGTGTCTTATTTTTAAATTTTATTTTTTAATAAGGAATCCTACTATGCTTCCGGCATGGAAATCTTATCGAGAATTCCCGTCAGATGCGCGATCGTCACGCCGTAGTTGGTCATCGGAACGCCCTGCTCTCTGGCGCGCTCAATCCGCGACATTACATATTTGCGGTTAAACATGCACGCGCCGCACTGGATGATGAGATCGTAGCCGGAGAGATCTTCCGGGAAGTCCGTCCCGCTCACAATATCCACCGCAAGCGAATCGCCGAAGCGTTTTCTCAACATCCGCGGAATCTTTTCTCTTCCGATGTCCTCCTTCAGCGGTGCATGGGTACAGCACTCCGCGATCAGTACTCTGGAATGGTCGTTCAGCGCGTCGATATGCCCTGCCCCCTCCACATAGTACGGCAGATCTCCCTTATACGCTGCAAACAATACGGAAAAGGACGTGAGCATGCTCTCCGCCGGTTTGTTTTCATAGACATAGCCAAATACCTGGGAATCCGTAATGATAAGCTTCGGTGCTTTTTTCAATACCGCAAGCGCCGGTATCAGCTGATCGGTCGTCACACTCATAACCAGGCATTTCTTATCGAGAAGTTCGCGCAGGGTCTGCACCTGCGGCAGAATCAGCCTTCCCTTGGGTGCCTGGATGTCCTGCGGCATCACGAGAAGCACCAGATCCTCCTGGTCGACCAGTGTCCCGGTGATGAGGCGGCTGCCGTAATTCTCCGGCAGTTTGCGGATCAATGTTTCTTTTAATGCCTCCACGCCCTCTCCCGTCTTGGCGCTGACCGGATATGCCTCCTCACCGGTCTTCTCACGGATGGCGGCTGCCAGTTTATCCACCTGTGCATCCGACCGGATGTCCGTTTTCCCCACGACGAAAAGTACCGGTGTTCCATGCTCTTTTAAAAAGCGGTACCAGTGCATTTCTTCCTCATCAAGCGCCGCGTCTCCATTCCCCGCCACAAGGAGCAGCGCAATATCTGTCTTTTCCGCTGCGAGACGTGTCTTTTCCATGCGGCTTTTGCCAAGTTCGCTCTCGTCGCCAAATCCTGCCGTATCTATGATAATGCACGGGCCGAGCGGATGTACCTCCATCGCCTTGTAGACCAGGTCGGTCGTCGTTCCCGCCACATTGGAGACAATGGATACCTCCTGTCCGGTAAAAGCGTTGATGAGTGCGGATTTTCCGCTGTTTGTTTTTCCAAATATTCCTATGTGCAGACGGCTGCTGCCCGGCGTCTCATTCAATGTCACTGCCATAACTTTCTTTTTCCTTCCTGCATACGAATTTCCCCTTGTCCGTATTACATCCATATCCGGCTTCCGGCTGCTGCCCGATCCCAGCATCGCTTCCGGCTATCAGAAGCGGAAGTCTCTCTTTCCCTCTGCAATATCATGAATGTGCTCGTAGGCGGTCTGCTTTACCTTCGGATTCGGAATCTTCTCAAGCTCACGGTCGATCAGCTCCATACCGATCTTTTTCGTCTCCTCGCTCGCATAATCCTCGAGATATTCTTTTAAGGTCATGAGCGCGTTCGGATGACAGCAGTTTAAGATCTGCATATTTTTGCAGAGCGCCATAAAACGGTCACCGGTTCTACCCTCGCGGTAACATGCGGTGCAGAAGCTCGGAATATAGCCCATTTTCATCAGCCAGTTCACGACCTCATCTAAGGTACGCTGATCGCTGACGTCAAACTGCTCGGAATTCTCCTCCTCCGGCTCCGGCTCGGCATAACCGCCGACACTCGTTCTCGATGCACCGCTGATCTGCGATACGCCGAGCGGAAGCACCTTCTCACGCACTGCCTGACTCTCGCGTGTGGAGATGATCATTCCCGTATACGGCACCGAGATGCGGATGAGTGCACAGATCTTTGCAAAAATATCATCGCTGATACCGTTGTCAAAAGCAGTCGGATCAATGTCATCGGCATGTTTGACACGCGGCACGCTGATCGTGTGCGGTCCGACGCCGTGCACGGCTTCCAGATGCTCCGCATGCATCAGAAGTCCGGCAAATTCATAGCGGTACATCTCCAGTCCAAACAGCACGCCGAGTCCGACATCATCGATGCCGCCCTCCATCGCACGGTCCATTGCCTCCGTGTGGTACGCGTAATCATGCTTCGGTCCGGTCGGATGCAGGTTCTCATAGCTCTCCTTGTGGTAGGTCTCCTGAAACAGGATGTAGGTTCCGATGCCGGCTTCTTTTAACTTGCGGTAGTTCTCGACCGTCGTCGCCGCAATATTGACGTTGACACGGCGGATGGCTCCATTTTTGTGCTTGATGCTGTAGATCGTCTGAATACACTCCAGAATATATTCGATCGGATTGTTCACCGGATCTTCGCCGGCCTCGATTGCCAGACGCTTGTGTCCCATGTCCTGAAGCGCCGTGACCTCCTTCACGATCTCCTCCTGTGTCAGCTTCTTTCTGGCAATGTGCTTGTTTTTCAGGTGATACGGGCAGTATACACAGCCGTTCACACAGTAGTTGGAAAGATACAGCGGTGCAAACAGCACGATACGGTTGCCGTAAAAGTCTTTCTTGATCTGCTGCGCCAGCGCATAGACTTCCTCGATTTTTTCCGGAATCTGACAGGCGAGCAGCACCGATGCCTCTCTGTGATTTAAGCCCTTGCGCCCTCTCGCTTTTGCGATGATCGCGTCGATCAGCTCCACATTGTCCTTGTTCGCATCCGCGTAGGCAAGCGTCTCCCGGATCTCCTCATCGTTGATAAATTCCTCTGCTTTTAATGATTTTGCGTCATACTTGTACATAATTTTTCCTTTCTTTCCGGTTAGTTCATGCTTCCCGGTCAGTGTTTTTATTTTAAACCGCAGGACGGTAATCCCCGCGGTCGGTAACCACTTCATAGCCGATGCTCTCCATCCGCCTCTGCATGCAGAAACGACATTCTGCCGCCTCATCCCCCGTGCAGATCTTATTGTCGTAAAGCTTATATTTTTCCCGCACGGAAACCGGCGAAAGGTTCGGCATCACCACATTGGCGCCGGAGAGAATTCCCAGCTCCCGGCCCCCGTGGTGGATCGTGCCGAGCGCCGTCGTCGCCGGAAGCAGCACATGCGGATTCATCAGCCGCAGGATGGAAAGCAGCCGCAGGGTCATCTCCAACGTCCCCGCAGTCTCCCCGCCAAACGGCGTGTCCTTCTGCGGAATGAACGGTCCGATTCCCACCATGGCAGGCGCGAGTTCCTTAATAAACATCAGGTCTTCATACAGCGTCTCCGTGGTCTGATACGGCGAGCCCACCATAAAGCCGCATCCGGTCTGATAACCGATCTCCTTTAGGTCCCGCAGACAGCGCATCCGGTTTTTAAGAGACATTTCCTCCGGGTGCAGCTTCCCGTAGTGCACCGCATCCGCCGTCTCGTGCCTAAGCAGATACCGGTCTGCGCCGGCGTCAAAATATGCCTGATAGCTCGCTCTTTCTTTTTCCCCGATCGAGAGTGTCACCGCGCAGTCCGGGTGCGCCCGCTTGATGGCAGACACCAGGTCGCAGATCCTTTCATCCGTAAAATAGGGGTCTTCTCCGCCCTGCAGCACAAAGGTGCGGAATCCAAGCTCATACCCCGCCGCGCAGCAGGAGAGGATCTGCTCCTTCGTGAGCCGGTAGCGCTCGGCACATGCATTGCCCCTGCGGATACCGCAGTAATAACAGTCATTTTTGCAGTAGTTGGTGAACTCGATCAGCCCGCGGATATAGATCTGTTTTCCGTAAACCGCCTGTGCCGCCGTTCTAGCCTCAGCCTTAAGCCTCTCAACTGCCTCTGTATCTTCTGTTGCAAGCAGACAATCCAGTTCCCCCGCCGACAGCATCTGCTCCGTCTTCAGGCGCTCTATGATTTTTTCCTCGTGTGTCATATAAATCTCCATTCCGCAGACGCTTATACATTGGAATAGACGGTCTTTGCCGTGATTCCCGCAAGCCGTCCGATCTTCCCCGACAGTGCATTGATGACATCCTGCGGTGCATCGATGGCAACGCTGATAATGTGAACATTTTTTTCCCGGTAAGGGATTCCCATTCTGCCGATGATATAGCTGCCGTATTCGTGCAGCAGATGATTGAGCTGCTCCACGGACTCGGTGCTCTCCACAATGATACCGATAAGTGCAATTCTTGTCTCCATATTTTCTCCTACTGAAAAAGAATCCTGCCTGCGGGATTCTCCGCGCGGGAGCGGTTCGCAAAGCGATATTTTCCTTACCGCGAACTGCGCATCCTCGCGGAGCGTTTTTTATTTCATAGGAAGGTTCCACTTTCACACATGAATGTATCACGGTATTTCCTATGAAAATAAAAAACCGTATCTGAAATCTCCTCTCAGATACGGCACTCGCTGGAAATACACGGCAGAACCTGCCCTACAGGGCATTGAATATCCCGCCGGTATCCTATCTACAGCATCTGTTCCGCACGCGCAGACCAGATGCAGACACTTTCATGACCGCCATATCTTCCGCCGCAAGCACTGCTTTTGGCGTCAGAGACTTTTGTTAAGGCAAGACAGCAAGAACATATCTCACTGCAATGCTGTTTCAGCGTATCATGAAGTCTGTTCCCGTTCAAGATCTTTTGTTGTATTTTTTGTGAAACAATTCACAATCTTTTCTTTTCCGGTGGATCAGAAACCGGTTACACGGATAGGTCCAGAGCATCGGAATCAGCATTCCGATCACCTTGATTACCATGTCGCACAAATTCCCCGTCCAGCCGTTTTCCCTTGCCCAGGTCGTCATCGCCGATCCGATCCAGCCGTTCGCAAAATCGTGAACAGTACCATGACCGCATAGAGCGCCATGCTGACCGCCGGATTGGCATCCGCCTTAAAAGTAATCTTGCGGTTCAATTTCTCCGGTATTGACATCCGGCACCGACGGCGGTTCCAGAAAAATATCCCCGGCGCCGCAGGTTTCTCCCAACTTATAATATTCGTTCTTATGTGTCCGATAGGCGCGCACCGCACCTTTTTCCCCGCGGTCGACACGCTTTAACACCTCATAATATTCGCGCATCGGGATATGCTGAAATACGATGGACGGCACATACATTCCGTTTTTCTCCCGAAGGTCTTCCCGCTGCTTGCGGTACCACGCAATGATCTTCGGATCAAATGCCTCGTAGCCGCCCTCCCTGGCATCCGTTCCGCTGTCAAATAGATACAGTTCAAACACATCCCTCCCGCTTCCGTCGGATGCCTCGATGGGAATGGCACAGGTTCCGCCCCCGTCAATCCCTTCTGCCTGCTCTCCGATGCAGTTCGGAAGTCTTTTGTAAATATGATAGAACTGATCCTGATTAGAAATTCCAACCTGGCAGTCATGATTGCCAAATGTCACTGCAAACGGAATGCCACGCTTTGTCACCGGCTCTAATAATTTTCCAATCGTCTGTGCTACCTCCCGCTCCAGCTCCTCTCCTTTTCCCTTGTAAGTCACACCATAGCCCTTGATCTGATCACCAGTGTAGACGACAAGATCCGGCTGCTCCTCCAGAACAGCCCGCTCCATCAGCGCGATCGTGTCTTTCGATATTGCGGGAATTTCCTGCATATCTGTAATCTGCATGATTTTAAAAGTACCGTCTTTTTGAAATCTCAATTTCATCCTTATTCTCCGTGATGTAAAAAAGGGAGACTGCGCCCCTGCATGTCTCCCTTGACCTTTTCTTAGTTATCTTCCCCAAAATGCTGTTCCAGATCTGCCGATAACGATGAAATCTCATCGATTTCAGCCGAAATGCTGTGGATGGAATCATTCTGCGATGTGATTGTGTCCGTGATATTCTGGATGGTTGCAGAATTTTCCTCTGAGGTTGCCACCAGCGTCTCGATCTCCTGCTGGATATTTCCAAAGTGTTCCTTCACATGTTCAATGATCTTATATTCTTCATCGACAATCTGGCTCGCTTCATCCGTCGCATCATTGATGTTACTAAAATAATCCATCAATCCGCCGACCAACTCCACACTCGCGGAAGCAGCATCGGTGCCCGCCGTGATTTCTTTTGAGATCTGCCCGGTCGTATCCGTCAGCCAGGTCAAAATCTCCTGAATGTTGTTCGCCGCCTTGGCACTCTCCTCCGACAGCGCGCGGATCTCATCTGCAACCACCGCAAATCCTCTTCCGTGTTCTCCCGCACGCGCCGCCTCAATAGATGCATTTAACGACAACAGATTCGTCTGGGATGCAATGGAATTGATCTCTCCGAGAATCGATGTGATCCGGTTCATCTCGGTAAGCAGCGAATCGGTCGATTTGCGCGCGGAATCGACGGTCTCCTCCATGGAAAGAATGGAACTCTTTGCCGTCTGTATCGCTCCGTTTCCTTTTTCTACCGCGCTCTGCACCTTCTGAAATCCCTGATCCAGAGAAACTGCCAGTTCATGGTTCCGGTTAATCTCCGTTGTTGCCGCATTAATTTTATCCATCACGCTGACGGTTGCATTGGCGGTATCCTCAACCACCTGCCCCATCTGCGATGCCGCCGATTTCACGCTGGAGCTGCCGTCCGCAAGTGCATGCACTGAACTCATGCTCTTGTGGATCGTGGTGTTCAAATTCGTGGAAATCGTATTGGCGACTTTCGCATTGTTCTGAACGATGGAAAGCGTCTCTTCCGTTTTCTTCACGACACCCGCACCGCGCTTCGTCGCAAAATAAAGCAGGATCGCTGTCACGATAAACAAAAATACGCGTGTCACCACCCCGGCCATCGAATATTCGCTTCCCGCAATGGTCTCAGGACTGAAAATCATAAATACGACCGAAATAACCGTAAACGGCACTGCGAAATAGATGATAACCGACTCCATGAAATAGGAAGTTGTCATCGCTAAAAGTACAAAATTCGCCAGATACGGAATCGAATTGCCGCCATATACCCACGAGTACAACAGCGTGCCGATCGCCGGCGGAAATACGAGAATCAGCACTTTTTTCGCATCGTCAATCGAAAGGTAACATCCGATCGTAGAAATAATTCCCGCAACTACCAGAATTACAATTCCACGGATTGCAAGCACGGTAAATCCGTATCCCATCAAAGAAACAAGGCTAAGTGCAACGACTGAGCACCAGACAATAATCAAATTCTGCTTGTGTAATTTTTCCATATCATGTTCCCTTCTAAAGAAAACCTATCATCATGTACGCGTCTATTATATCATCTTTTTGCGCTGCTTTCTGCGCACAATATGAACTCGTCAAAGTTCATTATACCGCAAGATCAGATCAAGAACAATATTGTAACTTCAGGCTTTTTCGGTAACTTCAGGCTTTTTCGGTAAATCCTGAGGTTGACACGATGTTTTCGGTAAATTCTGGGACAGACAACAGTTTCTGCAACCCCAAGGCGGCGTGATCTTTTCTTCTTTTTCGGGTCCAACGTGGCGTTTTCCTTCTTCCAGACCCAACCATAGCTTGTTTTTCGTTGTTATGTAAACTTCTTTCTCTCATGCTCGGGTCCAGCGCGCGAAAAATGGGCTCTCGGACCCGGCTTTTCTTCCTTCCCAAATCCAGCGCACGAAAATCAGGCTCCCAGCCCCAACTTTTCTTTCTCCCCGCATCCAGCGCACGAAAATCAGTCACACAGCCCGTCCAAAGCTCGTTTTCCGTCATTATGTAAACCTTTTTTCACGCGCCACGCATTACAACGTTCCAAACGAATACCCCTGCGTCTGCGCCGCATCGATCAGATCTCCCAGCACCGCCGCATTTGTTGCCGACTCCGCATGCAGCAGATAGATGGCTCCCGGGTGCATCTTATTTTTCATCTTCTGCAGGCTTTCCGCCTGATCCGGCTGGTTGTCCACATCGTAATCCAGATAGGCAAAACTCCAGAACACGCTCTCGTATCCGCAGTTATTTACAACGGCGAGCGACTGCTCACTGAACTTTCCCGCAGGATAGCGGAACAGATTCATCTCATATCCAAAGGTATCTTTGATATACTGGTGGTTTCCCATGACCTCTTCCTGCTGCTGTTCCACTGTCAGCGAAGGGATTCCCGCCGACGGGTGCGTCACACTGTGATTGCCGACCACATGCCCCTCGTCAATCATGCGCTGCACCAGTGCCGGTTCCGCCTTTGCATAAGGCTCCGTAACAAAAAAGACGGCATGCACGCCCTTTTCCTTTAACGTATCCAGAATGGATTCCGTGTAACCGTATTCATATCCCTCATCAAAGGTCAGATAGATGGTCTTTGTGTTCTCTCCGATGAAAAGCGCATGGTAATCCCCGTACTTCTGCTGCGCACTGACCGCATCGTTCGGGCGGTTGTCCGCATCGGTGTGGCTTCCCAGTCCCCAGCTCTGCACGGTGGTATCCAGCCCGTCAAGCGCAATCGTCTGCACCGCCGCATTTCCGCCGGCAGCGCTCTGTCCGTCTCCGGTGCTGCTTCCTGTTTGGTCCGCACTCTGACCGTCTCCAGTGCCGTTTTCTGTGCCGGCAGCGCTCTGTCCGTCTCCGGTGCCGCTTCCCGCTCCGCCTGTGCCCTGACCATTTCCATCCGTAACCTTGTCCGCACGGTATGTCTCCGCCGTTGCAAGCACTGCGTCACCGATGGCGGCAGCGTACGCATCCAGCTTTTCATCGAAAAGCTGGTTATCGGATGCATCGTTGATAAATCCCATCTCGACAATGCAGGACGGCATGTCCGAATGTACATTGATGTAATAATTGGAGGATTCCCCGGTCTGGGTTCCCTTTTTCACGCCGCGGTTTCTCTGGATTCCCGCCGTATCCAGCGCTTCCATAATGTGGTTTGCGAGGGCATCCGTCTCCTCCGAACCACTCGCCGAGATCCAGGTCTCTACGCCGTTACCCTCGCCGTCATTGCGGTGCAGCGACAGCATATAATCCGCTCCGCTCTGATTGGCAATCCCGCACCGCTCTGACAGGCGCAAAAACGTGTCATCCGACCTCGTCATAACCACTTTTACATTTTTATCAGCCAAATAAGCTGCCACAGCCTGTGCCAGCTTTAAATTATCATCCTTCTCATAACGCCCCTTATAATCAGAGCCGTTGTCTTTTCCGCCATGTCCGGCATCCACGCACACAATCAGGGGATTCTCCTCTGTTTTCGTCTCCTCCGACCAGATTACCTCTCCCTCAATCTCCTGCGTTGCAGACTGCGTTCCCTGCATCAGGGACAGCCCCCGTCCCAACAGTTCAAACCCTGCGATCACAAGCAGCATTTTCACAATACTGTACTGTATACATACCAGATTCCGAATTCGTCTTTTCTGTCTCTTTGTTACATTCACATCACTTCACTCCTTGGATTCCTACGATTCTATTTTAGTCCTCTTTCCGTGAAAACGCGAATGAATCTTTATGAAGAATTTCTTAATATGAATCCGTCCGGATTCATCGTTCTAAAGTAAAAACTGTGCCAGAGCGTAATTGCTCACATCCTGCCCGCGTTCCGTCAGATAAATCCTCCCCGCGCGTTTTTCGAGCAGTCCTTCCTCCGTAAGATGCAGCAGCACCTCCTGATACACCGCCTCAATCTGTGTTCCAAACGTCTGTGCAAAACGCTCCCTGGAAATTCCCTCCATCATGCGGAGTCCTAAAAACATAAACTCTTCCATCTGCCCTTTTCGTGTAATGCGCTCTGCCGAAGCATGCAGATTCGTGGCCGGAAGCTGTTCCACCCTGCCGGATGCGCCGCTCCCCTGGCTATCCGTTATCTCATTCTCCCAGATACCCTCACGAATATGTCTGGTTTCTTCCAGATACACATACAATTCCCGCGTGTTGCTGTAGCGGATATTCTCCATCAGAGACGACGCGCCAAGCCCCAGTCCCAGATAATTCTCCCGCTCCCAGTAGCCGATATTGTGCCGGCACGCATAACCCGGTTTTGCAAAATTAGAAACCTCATAGTGCACATATCCCGCTTCCGCAAGCACCTGCTCGGTCAGCTTGGTCATCCGGTACACTTCATCCTCCGTCGGCAGCGCCACCGTCTGCATTCCCGCCTGCTGCTTGACCGCGTCAAACTTATACAGATCGTAAAATGGCGTCCCCTTCTCAATGATCAGGGAATAGGCGGAAATATGCTCCGGTTTCAGCCGCAGAAGCTGCTGCAGGGTGCGGGCAAAACTCTCTGCCGTCTGTCCCGGAAGAGAACTCATAATATCCACATTGACATTGTCGAATCCGTTTTTGCGCGCCAGCTCGTAAGTCTTCAGGAATTGGTCAAACGTGTGAATCCGCCCGAGAATCTTTAATTCCTCATCCACAGCCGACTGCAGGCCGATGCTGATCCGGTTGATTCCCGCATTCCGGTAGACGGCAAACTTGTGATCGGTGACGGTTCCCGGATTGCACTCAATGGATATTTCCGCATCCGACGCCAGACGAAACGACCGGCGAACCGCCGACATGATCTGTGCCATCCATTCCTCTGTGAGCCACGATGGCGTGCCGCCGCCGATATAGACCGTCGATACCAGGTAGTCGCTGCAATGCGGTCCGTAATACGCAATCTCCCGGAGCAGCGCCTCCACGTAGGCTGCCTGCGTTGCCTCGTCCGCCGCAAAGGAAAGGAAATCACAATACTGGCATTTTTTGACGCAAAACGGAATATGAATGTACAATTCCATTGTTTTCTGACTCACTCCACACGCCGCTCCTTTCCCAAAAATATTCCTGACACTGCCATCACTGACGCTGCATTTTCCGATCTGTTCCTTTAATCTTCATCCAGCTTTAAGACGCTCATAAACGCCTCCTGCGGAATCTCTACATTTCCGACCTGACGCATGCGCTTCTTGCCTTCCTTCTGCTTCTCTAAAAGCTTTTTCTTACGTGAAATATCGCCGCCGTAGCACTTTGCAAGCACATCCTTGCGCAGCGCCTTGACTGTCTCACGGGCAATCACCTTGCCGCCG
>OGEP01003165.1_pt1 | contig 12988 bp, 11 predicted proteins | sample 1570721 | NCBI WGS metagenome assembly OGEP01 (sample SAMEA2582131, study PRJEB24529) | metagenome | biome: Human gut stool | place: China | collected 2011 | reverse complement strand
CTTAAGTTGTTCCATAAGGTCTTCCTAATGATGGTTTGGTTGCTTTTCATTATAAGTCTTATGGGGCTTTTTTGATATACTGAAAAAGCTCCATAATCTCTGTGGTGGATTTACCCACTACAGAAATTATAGAGCCTGATAAATGGGTAGCTGATAGATTATATGAAAAAGAATGGATCCTTGTTCCAACGCTTGAAGGAAAGTATACATATGCATATGGGACCTCAATTTCGACTCCTAAAGTCTCTGCAGCTTTAGGATTGATTATAGAAAAGTATAATTTGAAGGACCAACCAGATGAAGCTATTCGAATTTTATATGATAATTGTTTTCTTAGTGATAATGGAAAAAATGGACAAATTAGGCTACTAAATATTACAAATTTTGTGCAATAATAGTATAAAATAGTAGTATGAGATTATAGAGGTATCTAGTATGTATAAGATTTTGGTAGTTGATGATGATTTTGAAATTTTAAAATTGATGCGAACAATTTTAGAAATGGAAAACTATAATGTGATGACTTATCAAGAAGTTAGACTTCCTATTAAAACAAGTGATTTTAAAGGATTTGATCTAATATTGCTTGATGTTATGATGCCTAATGTTGATGGTCTGCAAATCTGTAAACAGATTCGTGAATCAGTAACCTCTCCAATTATTTTTGTCAGCGCAAAAGATTCTGAAGATGATATTGTATCGGGATTGAATTTGGGTGGGGATGATTATATTACTAAGCCATTTAGTGTTAATCAACTAGTTGCTAAGGTCGCAGCGCATTTGAAACGAGAAGAACGTCATAGAAATGCAGAATCCAATGAATCTGTTATTCGAGAATTATTCCCTCTAACATTTTATCTTCAAGAGAAAGTCGTGTGTGTTAATGGTGAAGCTATTTCTCTTACTAGAAGGGAATATGATATTCTAGAGCTATTATCTAGCAAGACAAATAAGGTTTATTCAAGAGAAGAAATCTACGAACGTATCTATGATGACGAAGCAGATGCATTATTTCGTTCAATTTCGGAATATATTTATCAAATTAGAGTCAAGTTTTTTCCCTATGGAATTAATCCCATTAAAACAATAAGGGGGATGGGATATAAGTGGAATGATGAAAAGGTATTCAATTAATAAGCGGATTTTAAGGACAGCTCTTGAAATAGTGATTGGTACAGTTGCAAATGTTATTATATTGCTTGTACTGAGCTACGTTCTTATTTTTACAGGTCAGCTGAATACATATGGAACAGACTATCATATTTCAATTAGTGATAGTAAATCTGCTAACAGTATTAAGAAACAAATGGATTACTCTGCCTTTGATTATGTATTGTTTAATAGCGATAATGGCGAATTGATCTCTGGAAAATATCAAAAACAGGATTTACAACATTATAAAGAAGTTTTTGATACTGGAAGTTCGGTTAGCGAGGGTTCTATATTGTTTACAGAATATGAAAACTCAGATTTTATCTTGGTTATTAGAAGACCAACAATGCCTGAATTTGTAAATCGAAATTTTCGACATATTTCCTATAATTCAGTTTCTTATTTATTTTTTATAGTGCTAGAATTACTACTCATCTCTATCTCCGTTATCAGGCTCTTAAGAGAATTTACAAAAAACTTTCGTTTAATTGAAAAAATATCTCTGAATATGGGAATACCAGGAACGGATATTGAACATAAAGAAACTGAAATACTAGAATTTAATAACATTTTATTGACTCTTTATCAAAAAGATGAAGAGTTGACAAAGTTATTAGAAATGGAGAAGAAAGGTAAAGAGGATTCGTCATTTCAAGTTGCTGCATTAGCACATGATATTAAAACCCCGTTAACTGTTTTAAAGGGGAATATCGAGTTGCTTGAGATGACTGATCTAGATGAAAAACAATTAGATTTTATATCCTCAATGAATCATGGTGTTGATATATTTGAAAAGTATTTTAATTTAATGGTTGCTTACTCAAGGTTGCTAATTGAAGATAGGAATTATCAGGAAGATATTGAATTATCAAAATTTCTTGATGAACTGTCATTAGAGTGTCGAGAGATTATGTCTTCAAAAAAAATTAATTTTCAAATAGTTAATAAATCCCATACCAAAATGATTAAAGGAAATCGTCTCAACTTAGATAGAGCTTTGATAAATATCTTATCTAATGCGACTAGATTTTGTTCAGAAGAGGGCAAGGTGGTACTTACTATATCTGAAAGCTCTAACTTTATCAGTTTTGATATTTGGAATAATGGTTTACCATTTACAGAAGAAACTCTTAAAGATGGAGGAAAACTTTTTTACACAGAGAATAAAGGAAGAAATGATAAGCATTACGGAATAGGACTTTCATTTGCTCAAAAGATAGCTATGAGACATCAAGGTCAATTAGTGCTCTCAAATCCACAAAATGGTGGCGCACAGGTCGCTTTATTAATTAAAAATTTTCAGTGGGCTGGGCAAAAAGCCTAATATAAGCAAAACCGCATGAAATCAACGTTTGTAAACGAAAGATTTCATGCGGTTTCTTGTTTCGAAAATTTGAAAAATCAATGAGATTTCGACTATTTGCCCAGTCCCTTTTTTCTGAACAAATTCTGAAATTCAATTGATATGATACTATCAAAGAAAAAGGAGGTAAGTTAATATGAAAAAGTATAGCTTAAAAAAGAGAAACAGCGTTTTTCAATTAGAAAGTACTCGTTTGGTGCTGCATCAGTTTTGTTAGGTACTTTTATGCTTCTAGGTATACAGACTATACATGCGGATGAGCAAGTTAGTTTGGAATCTCCTAATGTGGAAAATACAGTTTCTGTAGAAAGTAAGCAGGAGAATATAGCTAGTATTGATAATGAAAGTCAAAATACATTACCAGAATCTCAACAGGATGTTCAAAAAGATAGTAGTACATCTAATTTGAATGATGAGCTAAATTTGGAAGTCAATGCTGAAGTCATAGAGAATAGTGAGCAAGTAGCTCCTGAAACTAAAATTACAGATTCTAATGAGAACACAACAAATTATGAAGAGACTAATTACAATTCAACTATTTCCACCACAAGTGATTCAAATGACGAAAGTTCAGTTTTCGAAAATTCAGACTCTAGTGTAGATAACAAATCAGAAAACTCTGCCTCTTCTTCTAAAAAAACAATTAAGACAGATGATGAGGATGAAGACTTAAAACAAGTTGAAGGATTCCTAAATAACCATAAAAGTGGAATATTGTCTACAGGGGCCACTTCTCGAGCTGGTCAGGCTTATCGGTGATGATTATCCTTCTTCGTGGAAGAACCGTCCATCTGAATATGACACGTGGGGGTACAATAAGTCTACGTGTACTTCATTTGTTGCATACAGACTTCATAATGTAAATAAATTTGAAACACCACGTGGTCTAGGAGATGCTGGTAATTGGGGAAATAGTGCGAGATCAAGAGGTTACACAGTTAATAATACTCCAGTAGTAGGTTCTGTTGCATGGGAAGTTAATAATGGGTATGGACATGTAGCTTAGGTTGCTGCAGTAAATGGAAATAATATAACTGTAGAAGAATATAATTGGAACTGGGATTATTCTTATCATACTCGTAATATGTCTGCAAGCCATTATGCTGGATTTATTCATTTTAAAGATTTATCAGGTAACGGTTCAAATAGTTCAAACCCTACGCCAAATACAGGAGGTAGTGGTAATTTACCATCAAGTGGTCGATATACCTTTACATCCCGTTTAGGGATAAAAAGTGAGCCAAAGATTTCTAGTCCTGATATTGCATATTATGACTCTGGAGATTCAGTTTATTATGATAGAACACTTAACGCTGATGGTTATCAATGGATTTCATACAATTCATATTCGGGAGTTAGGAGATATATTGCTGTTAATAAGATAAATTCAACAGTTACTCCAGTAGTAAAGGGAAATATAGTAATTCAAAATAAAAATGATCAGGCAGGTACTTTTGACGTGGTAATTACTAATGTTTCAAGTAATAGCGGACTTAGGGAAGTTCAAGTTCCAATTTGGTCAGAACAAAATGGACAAGATGATATTATTTGGTATAGAGCAACCAAGCAGAATAATGGGGATTATAAAACAACTGTAAATATTAGTAATCACAAGAACAATCGTGGTGATTATAATATCCACCTTTACTATGTCATTGACAGTGGCAAGTTAGTTGGTGTAGGTGGTACTAAGATAAATATACCAAGTGTAAATAATCAAAATCAGAAACCTAATGAGACGGTAAAAATTGAGAATAGAAATAATGGAAGTGGTTCTTTCGATGTCATTATCTCAAATATTGCTTGCCCTAAAGGCTTGAAAGAAGTAAAAGTACCAACATGGACCACTAAAGATGGACAAGATGATATTATTTGGTATACCGCACAGTTACAATCAAATGGTTCTTACAAAGTTACTGTTAAACCTAGTGAGCATAAAAATGAGGGCGGAGAATACAATGTACATGTGTACTTTTCACAAAACGACGGCAGCCTTGAAGGTATTGCAGCATTGAAGACAACTGTGAACTATGTAACACGTCCTTCAATTCCTGATAGTGGTAGTTACAGATTTTCTGGACATGCTAGTGTTAGAGCTGAAGCAAAAGTTTCTTCTCCAGAATTAGCATATTACGAATCAGGAAATACTGTTAATTATGATAGGGTATTATTATCTGATGGTCACTATTGGATCAGTTATATCGCTGCATCTGGAAATCGTCGATATATTAGCATTACTTAGAGGTGAATGATATGAAAAAATTACGAAATGGTTTTTGTGTATGCTGCTTATTCTTATACTTGTTTTAGGGGGAGGAATATTCATAAAAAATAGAAGTGGTTCGAAAAGAACTTCCAATTCTTTAAAGACTACACTTACAACAAAAAGTTCAAGCAGTAGTAAATCAACTAGCTCATCAACATCTAAATCAAGTTCAGAAACAAAAAGTAGTTCAGAAAGCAATACGAACGCCGATGTAGAGAGTGACGTACAGTCCTCTTCGCCAACTGAAACCTCAGAGGAACCATCATCAACTCAATCTGCTCCTCAATCTAGTTCAACCCCTGCACCAACTAATCCATCAAATGATACACCAGTTGGTTCAAAAAATGGTGGTAGTGCAATAGTTACGACTGGTAAACTTGACTTAGATAAAACTGTTCCAGTATATGCTTCCCCTGATAAGAATACCGGAGTAGTGTACAGCTACCCTGAAGGTAGTGTCTACTTTGACAAGTATTTCAATGAAAACGGCGAGTGGTGGTATAGCTATGTTTCATATGATGGAACAAGATACTACATTGCCTATTCAGATGTTGGTCACTGATAATTGGTAGAGAGTAAAGCTTTAGCTATACTCTTTTTACTTAATGCACACTTCTAATAAAATTCTGAACAAATTCTGAAATTAGTTTTCTATATTGATGATGTAAGAGAGATGAAAGAAGGAATTAGATTTATGAAACAAAAATTTTTTGATCATGAAGAACAACGTTATTCAATTCGGAAATATGCCTTTGGCGCAGCTTCCGTTTTAATTGGTAGTGTTCTTTTCATGACAGGGCCAGTAGCAAAAGCAGAGGATATCACGACATCATCAGATTCTTCTACAATTGCTACGCAAGTGGTAAATACTGATGAAACAAGTTCAACAACAGCAGAGGAAACTTCTCCTGTAGCTACAATGAACACAGCTCAATCAACCTCTGAGGTTGTAGTAGCAAGTACAACAGCTACAACAAGTGAATCAACTGTCGAGGCAACTACCAGTGAGGTGGTAACCTCTGAAACAGCAACAAGCGAGTTGGATACTGAAACTGTCACTTCTGAAATGGCAAGTGCTGATGTAACTAGCGAAGTAGTGACACAATCTGTAACAACGACAGCTCAAACTGCTAGCTCAGAAGTAAGTTCAAATGAAACAACAACCACTTCTGAAGTAGCTGCTTATACTACAAGAGAAGCATCAGAAACTTCAGATGTTATTGTTGTGGATCCACAAATAGAGAAGGTTACTGATGCGGTAACAACATCAACTAATGGAGCTAAAGATATCCCAAGTTCGGGAAGATATACTTACACTGAACGCACAGAGGTGAAGAATACTCCTTCAGCTTCAGCAAATGTTGCATTTTATGCTAATGCTGGTGATAGTGTAAATTACGATAAAGTATTGACTAATGATGGTTATCAATGGATTTCCTACAATTCATATAGTGGTACACGTCGTTATGCAGCAATTACTAAGTTGACTGAAACTAAAAGAGAAACACCATCAACTGAGAAGAAGATCACAGGTAACGTTTCTATTGAAAACCTTAACCATACTGGTTTTGATGTACTTATAAAGAATGCTTCAGATACAAATGGTTTAATTGCTGTTAAGGTACCTGTTTGGACAAGTAAGTCTGATCAAGATGATATTATCTGGTATGATGCTAAGCGTCAAAATGATGGTTCATTTAAAGTAAGTGTAGCAACATCTGATCATAAGAACGAAATTGGGAAATATAATGTTCACGTATACTATACTGAATCTAACGGTAAGCTTCAAGGCGTCTCAGCTCAAACTGTAACGGTACCTGAAGCAAGTAAGGGTACTCAAAATATTCCGTCTTCAGGTTATTATACTTTTACTAAAGAAGTTGAAGTCAAAAATGAACCTAAGATGTCAGCTCCAACTCAATTTACTTTTGAGAAAGGTTTTAAATTAAACCTCTATGATAAAGTTTTAGAAGCGGATAACCATCAATGGATTTCGTATGTTTCTTATAGTGGCACACGTCGCTATATTCCTATTGCGACATTAACAAATGAAGAAACACATACAGGAACAGTTTCCTTTAATGATAAAGCTAATGGTGACTTTGATGTAATTCTTTCAAACGTACAAGATTCCAACGGAATCAGTGCAGTCAAAGTCCCAGTTTGGACAGAGAATGCTAACCAAGATGATATTATCTGGTATGATGGTCAAAAACAAAGCGATGGAACTTATAAAGTTTCTGTTAAATTGAGTGACCATAAGAATGAACGTGGCAAATACAATGTTCATGTTTACTACGCAGAACCAAGCGGTAAGCTTCAAGGTGTAGCTGCAACAAATCATACGGTGGCAGAAGTTACAACAACCACTAACAATGCGACTTCAACTTTACCAAATCAAGGTAAGTACACCTTTACGGAACGAACAGAAGTCAAAAATGAGGCTAAAGTTTCAAGTCCAACACAATTCTACTTTAATAAAGGTGATAGTGTTAATTACGATAAAGCTTTAGTTAACGATGGTCGCCAATGGATTTCGTATGTTTCTTATAGTGGCACACGTCGCTATGCCAATGTTGGAGCAGTAAATACAAATGCTCCAGTCACTACTAAAAAAGTTGAAGCTAAGCAAACTGGTACCATTAATATTGAAAACAAGACAAGTAATGGTTTTGATGTTGTGGTCACTAATGTTTCAAGTACTACTCCGATTGCAGAAGTTAAGGTCCCTGTGTGGTCAACACAAGGTGATCAAGATGATATTACATGGAACACTGCTACTAAGCAGTCAGATGGATCTTACAAGACAAGTGTCAAAGTTAGTGATCATAAGTCAAATTATGGTGACTATAATATTCATCTGTATTATGCTTTAACAGATGGTAAATTTGTTGGTGTTGCAGCAACTAAAACAACAGTGGAAGCTCCTAAGACAGATGTTAGAACAGGAAACATCTCCGTCGAAAATAAGACTTCACAAGGTTTTGATGTTGTTATTAGCAATGTGTCAGCGGTTAGTGGTGTTCAAAAGGTAGTAGTCCCAATTTGGTCAACACAAGGTGGTCAAGATGATATCATTTGGTATGACGCTACTAATCAAAACAACGGCACTTACAAAGTAAATGTCAAAGTTAGCGACCATAAAAATAATTATGGTGAGTACAATATTCACCTTTACTATACGCAAAATGATGGTAAGTTCGAAGGTGTTGCAGCAACGACCACAACTCTTGAACAGCCTAAAGAGGCTCAAAAAGCAAGTATCAGCTACAATGGTTCTTATTACCATGTTCAAGGGAAGTATGATGATATTTTAATCGTTAATAAGAAATATCCACTTTCTTCCAACTACAACCCAGGTGAAAATTCAACAGCTAAGGAAGCCTTTGTTCGTATGCGCAATGATATGATTAACCAAGGTTACAATGTTGGCTATGGCTACAGTGGTTTTAGAAGCTATAATACTCAATCAGGATTGTATCAAAGTTATGTCAACCGTGATGGACAAGCAGCTGCTGACCGCTATTCTGCAAGACCTGGCTACAGTGAACACCAAACGGGCTTGTCTTATGACCTGACTGACAAATCAGGTAATCTTTTAGAAGATGCTGCAGCAAGCAACTGGTTGAAGAATAATGCTCATAATTATGGTTTTATTGTGCGTTACCAACCGAGTAAAGAAGCATCAACTGGCTTTATGGAAGAAGCATGGCATGTTCGTTACATTGGTAAAGAAGCTAAAGAGATTCATGATTCTGGTTTATCACTAGAAGAATACTTTGGCATTCAAGGTGGTGGTTACAGTTCATCTTCTACTGGAATACCAACTACAACCATTCCTAGTATTCCTTCCCAAGGACGTTACACTTTTACGAAACGTTCATCAATAAAATCAGAACCTAAAAAATCTAGTGCTGAACTCGCCTATTATGATGCTGGTCAAAGCGTTAACTACGATAAAGTTTTAGATTCTGATGGGGCACGTTGGATTTCTTATGTAGCTTATAGTGGTGCAAGACGCTATATTGCAATTAGTTAATCATTTTAGACTAAATATAGCAATCAACTCTGATTATTTAAAAAACTATTTGAAGTAATATCAGAGTTGATTGTTTTTTGGTGATTAAGTAGAATTTAATTATTAATCATTAAAAAAATAAAGTTCATGTAGAAATCATGTTTTAGATGAGTAGTGAAAGGAAATAAACATAGGAAGGTGACAAAATACTATGAGAAAGAGATTACCTAAAACGATTATTATATTAGTGCTAGTTCAATTTATTTTGGTTATAGTCTATCTCTTTAATCATGAGTATAGTAATCTGAAAGAATCAGAAGTTAAAGTAGCGCAGCAGAGCAGACAGACAACAGCTCACTCACAGGAATTAAGGAATAGTTCTACCGCTACTCTAGAGTGGACTTTGGCAGATACCCCAAATTAAGCCGTGAATACAAGTTCTAAGAACTTTATGAAGAAATCAAGCCTAAACTAGATTTTGCGTATTAAACGTTAAGCACTTAGAATTTCTAGGTGCTTTTCTTTGTGTCTAAAACTTATTAATGACGTTAAAAATCTAACAAGAATGACGATTTCATAAACATTTCACAAATGTTTAGTATATTGTTATTAAACGCTTACGGAGGAAGCTAGATGATAAAGAATTCATTATTGTATATTCAACGAAAAAAGAAAAAATCTGTTATCGCCTTATGTATCCAGACAGCTATCTTGCTTAGTCTTTATATCTGTCTAGCGATCAATCAGTTTAGTCATCAGGTAGAAAGTATTATTTATAGGGCGGCTAATTCGTCTTTCATTATAAGGAGCAAGTTTGATCAAGATCTGATTGACCTAAAGGTAGTGAAAGACATTAAACAGCTAGACAAGATTGAACGTTATAATCTTGAATACGAGACAACTGCTCATTTAAAAGATGACGATGTTTTTGGTGGCAAACAAAAAGTGGAACTGTCCAATGTCGAGCCAGAATATAAAAACTTATTAAAGATTTATGGTGTTAGTTCATCTCATTTGAACAATGACTTTACTAGTGAAGTCTTTAAGATAGTCAAAGGCCGACACATCAAAAAAGATGATAACAATAAAATCATCATCCACGAGGCACTCGCCAAACAAAATCACTATAAGATAGGTGATACCATCTCCATCAAACAGTGCACAGTAGATAGTCAACCTGCCAAAGATGGAAGTCCAAAGACAGGCACGGAAAATCAGTATGAAATCGTTGGAATTTTTTCTGGGAAAAAACAAGAGAGCTATACAGGATTCTCATCTGATTATAGTGAAAATATGGCTTTTATCGATTATAACTCCAGTCAAAAAATAGCTGGTATCGCCCCAAATGATGAAAAGATAAAACAAGCCACCTATTTTGTCAATAGCCCAGAAAATATGGCGAAGGTGATTTCAAAGGTGAAAAAGATGGGAATTGATTGGTCGACAATCGAGCTAGAAAAAAATACAAAAAACTTTGATAGCATATCTAGTACAGTAGGTTCCATTAAAGGAATCATACAAATCATCACCTATTCCATCATTGTAGGAGGTTGTGTTGTCCTTTCTCTCATCTTGATACTCTGGTTGAGAGAAAGAATATATGAAATCGGCATACTCTTGTCTATCGGCATAGGAAAGAAAGACATTATCGGACAATTTATCATGGAATTGGTCTTTCTATCTATCCCTAGTCTAGTGATTTCGACTATCGTAGGCTATATCGCAACAGGAAAAATAGTCAGCGAGATGATAGCTAACGGTAAACTCATCAGTATGCTAGACAAAGCAAGGATGACAAGTGGTAATGTGCTGGTGGTAGCACAAAGCTATGGTTTGATGATTTTTATCATCGTTTTATCGGTTTTAGTCACTTCAGGAATATTCTTACTGAAAAAACCAAAAGAAATTTTATCAAAAATAAGTTAAGGAGTTATTAAAATGAGTGTATTAAGTATGAAACATGTGAGCTATAGTTATAAAGATTCAAAAGAAAATATCTTAATTGATGTCAGTACGGATTTTGAATTAGGAAAATTTTATGCTATCGTAGGAAAATCTGGAGCAGGGAAGTCCACTTTCCTATCCTTGCTAGCAGGTCTTGATGTCCCAGTAAATGGCGAGATACAATTTGAAGGCGAAAATATTGCCACAAAGGGGTACAGTCATCATAGAAGTAAACAAGTCTCCTTGGTATTTCAAAATTATAATTTGATTGATTATTTGACCCCCATGGAAAATGTTCGTTTGGTCAATAAAAAAGCAGGCAAAGACATCTTACTTGAATTAGGCTTAGACAAACAACAAATCAATCGCAATGTCATGAAACTATCAGGTGGTCAACAGCAACGGGTGGCTATCGCAAGAGCCTTGGTATCTGAAGCACCGGTCATATTAGCTGATGAGCCGACAGGAAACTTAGACGAACACACTGCCCTTGAAATTATTGAAATGCTTCATAAATTGGCAAAATCAAGAAATAAATGCGTCATCGTAGTGACTCACAGTAAGGAAGTGGCAAAAGCAGCAGATATTGTATTGGAGATAACAGATAAACGTTTACAGGAAGTTGCTGCTAAAGAAGTTTAGATAAGGAGAAAGGTATGTTTAGAAACGCATTATCATATATCACAAGAAAAAGACTCAAGAGCCTCGTTATTTTTGCTGTTATCTTAGTCATGGCAACACTTAGTTTGGTTAGCTTATCGATAAAAAATGCAACTACCGAGGCCTCAAAGGAAACCTTTAAAGGTATTACCAATAGCTTTTCCATTCAAATCAATAGAAGAGTCAATCAAGGGACTGCCAGAGGTGCAGGAAATGTCAAAGGCCAAGATATCAAAAAAATTTCAAGTTCAAAAGAGATTGAAAGCTATATCAAACGGATTAATGCCGTTGGTGATTTGGTCGATCATGATATCATCGAAACAGAAGAAACCAAGAGAAATCAAAGTGTTGAAAGAGCAAAAACTTTTGGTAGGGCAGTCATGCTGACGGGGGTGAATGACTCTTCTAAAGAAGACAAATTTGTCTCTGGGTCCTTTAAGTTGGTAGAAGGAAGACATCTAAAAACAGGGGATAAGAACAAAGTTATCCTACATAAGGATTTGGCGGAAAAAAATAAACTCAAAATCGGAGATAAGATTAAACTAAAATCTAATCTTTACGATGCTGATAATGAAAAGCAAGCTAACGAAACAGTAGAAGTAGAAATAGTAGGATTATTTGAGGGTAAAAACAAGGCCAACGTTTCCTACTCACAAGAACTTTACGAAAATAATATCGTATCAGATCTTCATACAGCAGCTAAATTATATGGCAATACCGAAAATACTGCCACATATCAAGACGCTACTTTCTTTGTTAATGGAGACAAAGACATTGATAGTGTTATCGAAAAGATGAAAAAACTAGACATTGACTGGCAGTCTTACGATCTCATTAAGAGCTCAAACAATTATCCAGCCTTGCAACAATCTATCTCTGGTATTTACAAAGTAGCAAATACCTTGCTCATAGGTAGCTTAGTCTTTGCAGGTCTCGTTCTAAGTCTGCTATTGCTATTGTGGATCAATGCTAGAAAAAAAGAGATTGGTATTATGCTGGCACTTGGTATCACCAAAGTTCATATACTAGGTCAATTTATCATGGAAGTGCTCACCATTGGCGTTTTTGCCTTTATTGGATCTTACTTCTTGGCAAATCATACAGGTAAGATAATCGCAAATAGTATATTAAATAGTGTTACATCAGATATTGCTAAAAAGACTGCCTCAGAAGCTACTTCAGCCAATCTTGGTGGGGGAGCTGAAGTCGATGGCTTTAATAAATACCTAACCAGTCTCGATATTCATATCCGTTCAATAGACATGATTTATGTAATCATTGCTGGTATCATTATCATGTTGATAGCTCTACTGTTATCTTCTCAAAAAATGCTACGAAAACATCCAAAAGAATTATTGACAGATATTGAATAAAATCGGTTAAATCTAATACGCTAGCTTAAAAATAAACTAACAGCCATCTGTGTTTTTCAGAGAACTGAGTCTGACATAGATGGTTTTTTATCTGTGTATAGGATAAATTTGGAAAGATGAGCAAACTTGTGCTATAGTGTAATAGAGGAGGGGAAAATGAATATACTAGTCGTAGAAGATGAGCAGACAATTTTAGAAGGAATCTGTGAATC
>OGEP01003161.1_pt1 | contig 12999 bp, 10 predicted proteins | sample 1570721 | NCBI WGS metagenome assembly OGEP01 (sample SAMEA2582131, study PRJEB24529) | metagenome | biome: Human gut stool | place: China | collected 2011 | reverse complement strand
CATATATACAGAGTAATTACTGGGGCTTTGGTTCCGGTATTGTGGTTCCGGGAACAGGAATCAGCCTGCAGAACAGAGGCTATAGTTTTTCCCTTAATCAAGAAGACGCCAACTGCCTCAAACCCGGTAAAAAAGCATTCCACACCATCATTCCCGCTTTCCTCACAAAAGACGGAGGAGCCGTCGGCCCGTTTGGCGTTATGGGAGGTTTCATGCAGCCCCAGGGCCATGTTCAGGTAATAACGAACACGCTTGATTTCCACATGAACCCGCAGGAAACTCTCGACGCCCCGAGGTGGCAGTGGACAGGCGGAAAGAACATTGAGGTTGAGCGGGGATTTCCTTATGCCCTTACAGAAGAACTGGTAAGGAGAGGCCACAATATTAAAGTACTTCCTGAATCCCTTACCTTTGGCCGCGGTCAGATTATATGGAGAGATAAGGACGGTACTCTGACAGGGGCAACGGAACCGCGTGCGGACGGAACTGTTGCCGCCTGGTAACAATAAAAGACAGGAACTGCATAAAAAATGAAAGAATTAATTTCTATCTTTATATCCTTTTTTAAAATGGGAAGCGTTACCTTTGGCGGCGGCTATGCCATGCTCCCTATACTGAAAAAAGAATGTGTTGAGAAGAATAAATGGATTACAGAAGAACAGGTTATGGATTATTATGCCGTCAGCCAGGGACTTCCGGGAATTATAGCGGTCAACGTATCCGTATTTATCGGGTACCGCCGCAGAAAATTTGCCGGCGGTATTGCCGCTGCCCTCGGCTGCGTCTCCCCCTGTATTATCATAATCAGCATCATTGCCGCTTTTCTTTCCAATTTTCAGGATAATCTGATCATCAAGCATGCAATGTCAGGCGTATCCATATGTGTGGTCGCTCTTATACTTGATGCGGTCCTGGGGCTTTGGAAGAAAGGAGTCCGGGATATCTGGGGGGTTTTCATCTGCCTGTTGGTCTTTTTCCTGACCGAGTTCACTCCACTATCCCCAATTATTATTATCATTTCATCCGGTCTGGCAGGAATTATACTTAAAAACTGGCTGCTTGCTAAAAAAGAGGTGACTAAATGATATTATTACGGTTATTTATTGAATTTTTTAAAATTGGCCTGTTCGCCATCGGCGGAGGCATGGCTACCATCCCGTTTCTCCGGCAGCTCAGCCTCAGTACCGGCTGGTTCCCGCCCCAATTAATAACCGATATGATTGCCATATCCGAGTCTACCCCCGGACCCATAGGAATTAATATGGCAACTTATGTCGGTTATAATATAGCGGGACCCGCAGGAGGCATAGCAGCAACTCTGGGAGAGATACTGCCCGCCATAATCATCGTAACCCTGGTATCAAAATCCTTGGAAAAATTCAGTAACAACAAACAGATCGATCATATATTTTATGGTCTGCGCCCCGCTGTCACAGGCCTCATCGCAGCCGCCGGCTTTGATGTTTTTAAAATAACAATGACAAAAGCTTCCGCAGCCGCTCCTCAAATAACATCCATATCCTAGGGGAAATTTATTTATTTCATTCTTATATTCATACTTATCAAAAAATTTAAAAAGCATCCGATTATTTATATTGCCTCTTCTGCCGCTGCAGGAATTGTATTTTTCCCGCTCTTTGCCCTCTGATACTTTTTTTAAACCGGATGGAAGCTAATCTGCCTGCTTCCATCCGGTTTTTATCTGTCCACATTCATAATCAACAAAATGTGCCTCATTTTTATTATCAAACTATATTTTGTGGATTCTGAAACCCTTGATTTTAAAGGAAATCCACCGGTTATTCACATACTTTACATAACTTATCCACACTTTGGGGATAAGTTGTGGATAAATAGTGGGATAATATCTTGATATCCTGTTTATTGTTCACAACAAGAACTGTGATCTCTTTATTTTTCAATACTTCCTGATCGTGGATAACCAAAAATCAGTTATACACATACATAACCCCGGCAGGCAGGGACACCGCCGTGAAACGGCGCTTTTTGACCTTTCTGTGCATCTCGATGCATTTTATTATTCGCAGCATGCCGCTTTTGGGCGGTGTGTGAATAATAAGGCGATTAATTAAACTCAAATCTTTTAATTGAAAAATACTTTATAATAATGTAGAATAGGTATTAGATTGGGCAAATTTGCAGTTTTGCTTTTTTATTACACTTAGGAGACTTACTATGTTAGAAAAAATCAAGGAAAAATGGGACCAGATTCTACTGCACATAAAGGAAGAGCATGAACTGACCGATGTTTCATTCAAAACATGGCTGCTTCCCACCGAACCATACGATGTCAAAGGAAATACTCTTCAAATCCTGGTGCCGGACATCCATTTTCTCGGATATATTAAGAGAAAATATGGATTTCTGCTTCAGATTACGATCGAAGAACTGACCGGAATCGAATGTGAATTAGAATTTGTAACACTGGAACAGGTTGGCGCCCGACAGGAAGAAGCTGATAAGAGCCAACTAATTAACCGCGCACTGGAAGTAAACAGGCAGGTGATACAGAACGCCAATTTAAATCCCCGATATACGTTTGACAGTTTCGTCGTAGGTGCCAACAATAATCTGGCGCATGCGGCTTCTTTGGCTGTCGCCGAATCTCCAGGTGAAATATACAACCCGCTTTTTATATATGGAGGAGTTGGTCTTGGCAAAACTCATCTTATGCACTCCATCGGCCATTTTATTCTCAAGAATAATCCGCAAGCCAAAGTTTTGTATGTCACAAGCGAGAAGTTTACCAATGAACTGATCGATGCGATCCGAAATAAAAACAATATATCCACAACGGAATTCCGTGAAAAATACAGGAATAACGATATCCTTCTGATCGATGATATCCAATTTATCATAGGTAAGGAAAGTACGCAGGAGGAATTTTTCCACACCTTTAACTCCCTGTATGAAGCCAAAAAGCAGATTATCATTTCATCCGATAAGCCGCCGAAAGAGATTGAGACACTGGAAGAACGTCTCCGGTCACGCTTTGAATGGGGCCTTACCGTCGATATACAGTCTCCTGACTACGAAACGCGAATGGCAATCCTCCGCAAGAAAGAGGAACTGGAAGGTTACAACATCGACAATGAAGTAATCAAATATATTGCCACCAACGTTAAATCAAACATCCGGGAGCTGGAAGGAGCCCTCACAAAAATCGTCGCTCTTTCCAAATTAAATAAACAGGAAATCACAATTGAACTGGCCGAAGAAGCCCTCAAAGACCTGATTTCACCGAACGAGACAAAAGAAGTCACCCCTGAATTAATTATTCAGGTAGTAGCCGATCACTTCGGCATCACTCCGCTTGATATTTCTTCCCAGAAGAGAAACAAAGAAGTGGTTTTCCCCCGCCAAATCGTTATGTTCCTGTGCCGGAGCATGACAGATACGCCTTTGCAGGCTATCGGCAAATATTTAGGCGGCAGGGATCATACAACTATAATTCACGGATATGAAAAAATAGGGGCCGATATGGATAAGAACGAAAGTCTGCGCAATACCATAGAGATCCTGAAGAAAAAGATAAATCCACAATAAGCTGTGGATATACCGATGATAACGTGTGGATAAATGATCGAAAACTGAGGTTCATTTTCAGGTTGTGGATAAACCTCAAGTTATCCCTCTTAATATCGGCAGTTTTACACAATGATTTCTACAGGGACAAACCTTTGTGTTCAGGGCCTGTCCGGGCTTTTACACAAATTCACACCCCCTACTACGAATGCTACGGAATTTATATATAAATACCTCTAACCATCACAATCAATCTTAGCAAAGGAGTTATCAACAATTATGAAGCTTTCATTTAATAAAGACAATCTGATGAACGGCATCAATATCGTTCTGAAGGCAGTATCATCTAAAACTACAATGCCAATCCTGGAATGCATCCTGATCGATGCAACTTCCAACGAGATAAAACTGACCGGCAATGATATGGAGCTGGGTATAGAAACAAAAGTAGAGGGAATGATTCTGGAGAGAGGAAAGATAGCGCTTGATGCAAAGTTACTTTCCGACATCATAAGGAAGCTCTCAGGAGACGAATCTTTGATTACAATAGAATCTGATGAAAAATTCAATACAGTCATCACATGTGAAAAGTCTGTATTCAAAATACAGGGCAAGGACGGAGAAGAATTTTCCTATATCCCGCATATAGAGAGAGACAATTATATCTGTCTTTCCCAATTTACATTAAAAGAAGTCATCCGTCAGACGCTCTTCTCCACATCGCCGAATGACAGCAACAAAATGATGACAGGTGAATTGATCGAAGTAAATGATAATATACTGAAAGTGGTTTCTCTCGACGGCCACCGCATGTCGATCAGAAAAGTTATATTAAAAGATCAGTATCATGATATAAAAGTCATTGTTCCTGGCAAGACTCTTGGTGAGATCAGTAAGATCCTGAACGGAGACAATGAATCAGAAGTACTTATTTTCTTTACTTCCAATCATATTATGTTCGAGTTTGATGATACGGTTGTCGTATCCCGTCTGATCGAAGGCGAATATTTCAGGATCAACCAGATGCTGTCCAGTGATTACGATACGAAAGTTACGGTCAACCGCAGAGAATTTATGGACAGTATAGAGCGCGCCAGCATTCTGATCCGTGAAAATGATAAAAAACCTATTATTATCAATATTACGGATGAGGGAATGGAGCTGAAACTCAATTCCGCCTTTGGTACGATGAATGCGGAGATAAATATTACAAAATTCGGAAAAGATCTTATGATTGGTTTTAATCCGAAGTTTTTGGTCGACGCACTTCGTATTATTGATGACGAAGAAGTTACTCTGTACATGATGAATCCGAAGTCGCCCTGCTTTATCAAAGACGAGGAAGAGAACTATATATACCTGATCCTTCCTGTAAATTTCAACGCGGCTTCAATCTAAAAAGGATAATAAGATGGAAACGATCAAATTAAGAGACGATTATATTAAACTGGGCCAGGCGCTGAAAGCGGCCGGCCTGGTGGAGAACGGAGTGGATGCCAAATTCGCCGTTCTGGACGGCCTCGTCAAGGTAAACGGCCAGCCCGAATACCAGAGAGGAAAAAAACTCTATGACGGAGACGAAGTTACCTTTGAGGGAACTACGATCAAAATCATAAAATAAAGGACTTCTCCCATGATTATTGAATCGCTGGAACTAAAAAATTACCGTAATTATAAAGAATTACATATCAATTTTGATCCGGGGACCAATGTGCTTTATGGAGACAATGCCCAGGGAAAAACCAATATCCTGGAATCTGTCTATGTATGCGCAACGACAAAATCACACCGGGGAAGCAAGGACAGGGAGATTATAGAATTCGGGGAGGAAGAATCCCATATTAAGATGAACATCAGAAAGGATGATGTTCCTTACCGGATTGATATGCACCTGAAAAAGAACAAGACAAAGGGTGTAGCAATCAACGGGATAGCAATCCATAAAGCCAGTGAGCTTTTTGGCGTTGTCAATGTAGTATTTTTTTCACCGGAAGATTTAAATCTGATAAAAAACGGCCCGGCGGAACGACGCCGGTTTGTTGATCTGGAATTATGCCAGCTCAACAGGCTGTATGTCCATTCTCTTGTTCAATATAATAAGATTATTCTGCAGAGAAATAAATTATTAAAAGAGATTGCCTTCAGGCCGGAATATGAGGAGATGCTGGATATTTACGATATGCAGCTGGTTTCCTATGGCCGTGAGCTGATCCATTACAGGAATGATTTTATCGATCAGATGAATGGGATTATCCGGAATATCCATTTTAATCTTTCCGGCGGAAAAGAAGAGCTGGAGATACGTTATGAACCAAATACGGAGGCAGACGTACTGGAAAAGGCTCTTAAGAAAAGCAGGATGCAGGATCTCAGGCAAAAAACAACACTTACCGGCCCGCACCGGGACGATATAAGTTTTTATGTAAACAATATAGACATCCGAAAATTCGGTTCCCAGGGCCAGCAGAGGACGGCGGCTCTATCACTGAAACTGGCGGAGATAGAACTCGTCAAAAAGATAGTTAAGGATTATCCGATTCTTCTGCTGGATGATGTTCTGTCGGAGCTGGATTCCGGAAGACAGGAGCATCTGCTTTCCGGGATCAGCCATATACAGACGGTTATTACCTGTACCGGACTGGATGATTTTATAAGCCATTGTTTTCAAATAGATAAGACCTTTAAAGTGGTAAACGGAACTGTTGACTGTGAGTAAAGTTAAGGAGGAACTTATGGGTTCAGAATATAGTGCAGATCAAATACAAATATTGGAGGGGTTAGAGGCGGTAAGGAAACGTCCTGGTATGTATATTGGAAGTACTTCCATGAGAGGCCTCCATCACCTCGTGTATGAGATCGTTGATAATGCCGTGGATGAAGCGCTTGCCGGTTTCTGTGATACGATTGAAGTACAGATAAATGAGGATAATTCGATCACGGTAGAGGACGACGGCCGCGGTATTCCTGTAGACATTCAGAAGAAAGCCGGTATTCCTGCGGTTGAGGTTGTATTTACGATCCTGCATGCCGGCGGTAAATTCGGCGGAGGGGGATACAAGGTTTCCGGCGGACTGCATGGTGTCGGCGCCTCAGTCGTAAATGCTCTTTCCGAATGGCTGGAAGTAGAGATTTATAAAGAGGGTAAAGTCTACAAACAGAGATATGAACGGGGCAAAGTAATGTGCCCGCTCCGTGTGGAAGGTGAATGCCCTCCGGATAAACATGGTACAAAAGTAACATTCCTGCCGGATAAAGATATATTTGAAGAGACGGTTTATGATTATGATACGCTCAAGATCAGGCTCCGGGAGACAGCTTTCCTCACAAAGAATTTAAGGATTGTGCTGCGTGATGACAGAGATAATAAAAAAGAAAAGGTATTCCACTATGAGGGCGGTATCAAAGAGTTTGTAACGTATTTGAACAAAAGCAATGAAAAGCTCTATGCGCCGGTCATCTACTGCGAGGGAACCAAGGAGCAGGTATATGTGGAAGTTGCCGTGCAGCATAATGATTCCTATACAGAGAATATATATACCTTTGTCAATAATATCAATACGCCGGAAGGCGGTACTCATCTGACCGGATTTAAGAATGCTTTGACGAAGACATTCAATGATTATGCAAGAAAGAACAAACTTTTAAAGGATAACGAACCGGCTCTCAGCGGCGAGGATATCCGGGAGGGAATTACCGCGATTATCAGTGTTAAAATTGAGGAACCGCAGTTTGAAGGACAGACCAAACAGAAGCTGGGCAACAGTGAGGCCAGAACAGCCGTTGATGCGGTTGTAAGCGAACAGCTTACCTATTTCCTTGAGCAGAATCCGTCGGTTGCAAAGATTATCTGTGAAAAGTCCATTCTTGCAAAAAGAGCAAGGGATGCGGCCAGAAAAGCCAGAGAGATGACCCGTAGAAAATCAGTTCTCGACGGTATGGCTCTTCCGGGAAAACTGGCAGACTGTTCAGATAAGAATGCGGAAAACTGTGAAATTTATATCGTTGAGGGAGATTCCGCCGGAGGTTCGGCAAAAGAGGCCAGGAATAAATCGAACCAGGCAATCCTTCCGCTGAGAGGAAAGATTCTGAACGTAGAAAAAGCCAGACTTGACAGAATCTATGGAAATGCCGAGATACGCGCAATGATTACCGCTTTTGGAACGGGAATTCATGAAGATTTTGACATCGAGAAGCTGAGATATAATAAGATTATCATTATGACCGATGCCGATGTGGACGGCGCCCATATCAGCACCCTACTCCTTACATTCCTATACCGCTTTATGCCGGAACTGATCCGTCAGGGGCATGTATACCTGGCACAGCCGCCTCTTTATAAGGTGGAGAAGAATAAGAGGGTATGGTATGCATACAGCGACGAAGAACTTAATTCCATTCTGATGGAGATTGGCCGCGATACCAACAATAAGATTCAGCGTTATAAAGGACTTGGCGAGATGGATGCGGAACAGCTCTGGGAGACAACAATGGATCCGGAGAGAAGAATCCTTCTGCGTGTCATGATAGACAATGAGACAGCATCCGAAGTAGATCTGACATTTGCCACACTGATGGGTGACCAGGTAGAACCGCGACGTGAATTTATAGAAGCAAACGCCAAATATGTTCAGAACCTGGATATCTGATAGCCGTCAGAGATTCAGCCCTTAGCTGAATGGTAACGGCAGCCGGAGCTGTGCAGCAGACATATGCGGCCGGTAATTTTCAGGCAGGATTGTGAGAGGAGAAAGAATGGAACCTAATGTATTTGACAAAGTTCATGATATAGACCTTAAAAAAACCATGGAGACATCCTACATCGATTATGCGATGAGTGTAATCGCTGCCAGGGCTCTGCCCGATGTGCGAGATGGTTTGAAACCGGTACAGAGAAGAGTACTCTTTTCCATGATCGAATTAAATAACGGACCGGATAAGCCGCACCGTAAATGCGCCCGTATCGTCGGTGATACGATGGGTAAATACCACCCGCACGGCGACAGCTCTATTTACGGAGCTTTGGTAAACATGGCCCAGAAATGGTCTACCAGATATCCGCTGGTTGACGGACATGGAAACTTTGGTTCGGTGGATGGTGACGGCGCCGCAGCCATGCGATATACGGAAGCAAGGCTCAGCAAGATTTCAATGGAGATGCTGGCCGACATCAATAAAGATACCGTTGATTTTGTACCGAACTTTGATGAGACGGAAAAAGAGCCGGTTGTGCTTCCGTCCCGTTATCCCAACCTCCTTGTTAACGGAACTTCCGGTATTGCCGTCGGTATGGCAACCAACATTCCGCCTCACAATTTACGCGAAGTAATCGCCGGCGTTGTGAAAATCATTGACAACAGAGTGGAGGAGGGAAGAGAGACTTCTCTGGAAGAAATACTCGAAATTGTAAAAGGGCCGGATTTCCCCACCGGGGCTAAGATCCTGGGGCTTTCCGGGATCCGCCAGGCCTATACTACCGGCCGGGGTGTGGTGAAAGTCCGGGCCAAGGCCCATGTGGAACCCATGCCCAAGAACAAGAACCGGATCGTGGTCACGGAAATCCCCTATCAGGTGAACAAGGCGAAACTCATCGAGAACATCGCCCACCTGGTCCAGGACAAGACCCTGGAAGGGATCACCGACCTGCGGGATGAATCGGACCGGAAGGGCATGCGCATCGTCATCGAACTGCGCAGCGATGTGGTCCCGGAAATCATGCTGAACAAGCTGTACAAGCACACCCAGCTCCAAGATTCCTTCGGCATCATCATGCTGGCCCTGGTCAGCGGCCATCCCCGGATCCTGAATCTGAAACAGATCCTGGAGTATTACCTGGAACACCAGAAGAACGTGATCACCCGGAAATGCCGGTATGAGCTGAACAAAGCTCGGGAGCGGGCCCATATCTTGGAAGGCCTGAAAATTGCCCTGGACCATCTGGATGAGGTGATTGCCACCATCCGGGCCAGCGCCAACGGAGATGTGGCCAAGGCTGCCTTGATGGAAAAGTTCGGCCTCAGCGAACGCCAGGCCCAGGCCATCCTGGATATGCGACTCCAGCGCCTCACCGGCTTGGAACGGCAGAAAATCGAGGATGAATACAAAGAAGTCATGGCTACCATCGCCTATCTGGAAGATGTGCTCAGCGATGAACACAAAATCATGGGAATCGCCCGGGAAGACCTGCTGGATGTGAAGAAACGGTTCGGGGATGCCCGCCGGACTTCCATTGTGCCGGATACCGGGGATCTGGAAACGGAAGATCTGATCGCCGAAGAAGATGTGGTGATCACCATCAGCCACCAGAGCTACATCAAGCGCCAGGCGTTGACCAATTTCCGGAACCAGAACCGGGGCGGCCGGGGCATCAAAGCCGGCAGCGGGAAAATCGTCAAGGAAGACAATAAGGTAAAGGGTGATTTCTCGGAACACCTGCTCATGGCCAGCACCCATGACAATATCCTGTTCTTCACCAACCGGGGCCGGGTCTACCGGCAGAAGGGATTCGAGATCCCGGAAGCCAGCCGGACAGCCAAGGGGACTTTTATCCGCAACCTGCTCCCGCTGGAGGAAAACGAAAAGGTCAATGCGGTGATCGCTGTGAAGAGCGGCATCAGCGAAGACGAGAAGAAATTCCTGTTCATGGCTACCAATCTGGGGGTCGTGAAACGGACCAGCGTCAGCGAATTCAAATCGGCCCGGAAGGGCGGCCTGATCGCCATCAACCTGGACGAAGGGGAAGAACTCATCGACGTGAAGCTGACCAGCGGCCACAACGATATCCTGTTGGCCACCCGGGATGGGTATGCCATCCACTTCCTGGAAGATGATGTACGGCCCATGGGCAGGACCAGCCACGGGGTACGGGGCATCAGCCTGCGGCCTCATGACAGTGTGGTTTCCATGGACAGCTGTGTGGATGATACGGGAGAAGTGCTGACTGTCACGGACAAGGGACAGGGCAAGCGCACCGATATTTCCGAATATCGGGTCCAGAGCCGGGGCGGCAAGGGCATCATCAACCTGAAGGTGACCAATAAGACCGGCTTGATCGTTGGTTCCAAATTCATCAATGAATCTCAGGAAATCATGTTGATTTCTGCAGCGGGAATCATCATCCGGATGAATGCGGCTGATATTTCCACCTATGGACGGAATGCCCAGGGCGTCAAGCTCATGGATCTGGACGAAGGGGACAAAGTAGCGGCATTGGCCGTGGTGAATACGGTAAGCGAGGAAGAATAAGAAAAAAGGGGGTGTGAATTTTTTCACATCCCCTTTTTCTGTGGATATCCTGTGCACAAGTGGAAAAGTCCCTCTGGATATAGTGGGGTGAACAGTCTTTTGCACTATATCTGGGACTTACCCACAGAGTTATCCACAGTAATTGTGTATAACTTCTGGATTTTTGTGGATAAGCCTGTGTATAAGTGGAAAACTTGACGGGATTCCGGAGATGCTTTATCCTGTAAAGAAAGAAAGCGGATACAGTCCCGCTGAAGGAGGATATAAATGGCAGAATTGAATCAGAAAGCGGAAAGCTTCAAGCATTTTGTAGAAAAGAAAGACCCCAAGGCTTTTGTGGTAGATCCCATCAAAGACGATCCTTTCCATACAGTGGTATTCCGGTCCCATATGGATGTAGATGGGACTCCGCTCCAGCTGATCGTGGTGCTGGATGACAGCGCCTTCGGAGTGATCCGGGTGCTGTTGGCTCCCAAGGCCCTGAAAGAAGGGAACAAAGAAGCCCTGCTTTCCCTGCTGAATGAGTATAATAGGACTTACAAGGCTTTCAAATTCTATCTGGACAAAGAAGAATCCCTGATCATGGATACCTGTGTGATCTTCCGGGAACCCCAGGTGGACGGGAATATGATGTACGGTCTGTTCCAGATGATCAGCAAGGAACTGAACGAAAAATACAAGGATATCATGAAGACCATTTGGGAATGAACCTTGCAGCAAAGGACGCGGCCAGGGGCTGCCGACTGTTTCTAAACAGTCGGCAGTCCCTTTTTTACAAACCGCACGAACTCTTCCATGGCCGGATTGAAATGGAGATCTTTGTTCCAGTCCAAGGTGATATAGGCCGGGCGGAACTGACGGACGGAAATGGCATGGAGGTCCGGTTCCTGCTGGGCGATTTCTTCTGTCAGGAAACCGGCTGCTCCTTCTGAGCGGATGTATTCCAGGATGGTGAATACCTGGGTGGTCTGGTGGACAATCCAGGGATGGACTCCGCTTTGGGCGAACATGTGGCGGATGTAGGCAGTCTGGTCGAAATGATCGGAAAAAAGGACCAGAGGCGTATCTTTCAGTTCCGTCAGATCTACAGCTTCCCGTTGGGCCAGGGGATGGTCCTGGCGGACGAACAGCTTCAGATAGCTTTTCCGGAGCAGCAGACAATGATTGGGTTCTTCTGGCAGCCGGTTGGTGACGCAGAGGGCAAAATCGATTTCTTGCCGGTCCAGGAGTTCATAGAGGACCTTGGTGGTTTCCTCCACCGTTTCAATGGTGATCTGGGGATGGGTCTTCAGGAAGGAGCCGTGGATCTGGGGAAAAATGGTATTGCCCCGCATGGTAGCGATCCCGATCCGGATCAGGGCCTTGCCGGTGCTCAGAGAACGGACCACTTGGCATAGGTTCCGGTAATGGTTCTCAAATTGGCGGGCATGTTCCAGCAGGATCCGTCCCCGACGGGTGATCTGGATGTTGTTCCGGTTCCGTTGGAACAGGGCCACCCCGCATTCTTCTTCCAGTTCCCGGATGGCTTTGGAGATGCCGGGCTGGGAGATGTGGCATTTTTCTGCGGCTCGGGAAAAGCTTCCGCATTCGCAGACGGTGATGAAGTATTCGATTTGAGTGAGTTTCATGATGGACTCCTTGTGAAAATCGGGCAGCCTGGCTGCCCGCAGACAAAATGGCTGTTTATAGCAGCCATTTAATTATAACCTAAAGTTTGGGTCAGAGAAAATAAAATATTGTACTTTTGGGAGCCAGGTGGTTACAATGGAGCTATGGAAATAAGCAACAGGAAATATCTTTGTGCAGTGGGAAAGAGAGGAATACCATGGCAACCAGCAAACGTGGGTATGATTTACTGAATGATCCATTTTTAAATAAAGGGACGGCTTTTACCCGGGAAGAAAGGAAAAAGTACGGTCTGATCGGCATCCTGCCTCCTCAGGTGGAAACCATCGAACTCCAGGACCAGCAGGCTTATGAAAACTTCTGCGAACGGCCCAATAAGGCGGTCCAGCGCCATTACCTGATGAAGCTGTTCAGCCGGAACCGGACCCTGTTCTTCCATTTGTTTTCCCATCATCTGGAAAAACTCATGCCGGTGCTCTATGCCCCGGGAGTGGCGGAAAGCGTCAAGCAGTACAGTGAATATTTCACCACGCCTCAGAATGCGGTATACCTGTCCATCGACAATATGGACGATATCGAGGAATC
>OGEP01003157.1_pt1 | contig 13006 bp, 10 predicted proteins | sample 1570721 | NCBI WGS metagenome assembly OGEP01 (sample SAMEA2582131, study PRJEB24529) | metagenome | biome: Human gut stool | place: China | collected 2011 | reverse complement strand
TGCCTAATAATACGAAACGCATTCTCCGTTCTTTTTTGGTTATTTAAAGTAGAAATCCAAGAAAAAATGCCAAATTTGCAACCGAAACCAATGATACAGCTTATGAAATTTGCCATCTTCGGAAATACTTATCAGCCCAAAAAGTCTTTTCATGCCGCCAACCTGTTTCAATTATTGAAGAGGCAGGGAGCTGAAATATGTGTATGCAGAGAGTTCTACCAGTTCTTGATTTCAGAACAAATGGAAATCGAAGCCGATCAATTACTGGATGGCGATGATTTTACAGCCGATATGGTGATCAGTATCGGAGGTGACGGAACTTTTCTGAAAGCCGCCCGCCGTGTAGGCAGGAAAGGGATTCCGATTCTTGGCATTAATACGGGACGTTTAGGATTCCTTGCCGACATCTCTCCCGAAGAAATGGAAGAGACATTCAATGAAATTCATGCCGGACGATACAGTGTGGAGGAAAGAAGCGTGCTGCAATTGATTTGTGACGACACACATTTACAGGAATGCCCGTATGCCTTGAACGAGATAGCAGTATTAAAGCGGGACAGTTCCTCCATGATCAGTATCCGCACGGCTATTAACGGCGCTTTTCTAAATACATATCAGGCTGACGGACTGGTGATTGCCACTCCGACCGGATCGACCGCATACTCATTGAGCGTGGGCGGGCCTATCATTGTGCCCCACTCCAACACTATCGCCATCACTCCCGTAGCTCCACATAGCCTCAATGTCCGTCCCATCGTTATCCGCGACGATTGGGAAATCACACTAGATGTGGAAAGCCGTAGCCACAACTTCCTCGTCGCCATCGACGGTCGGAGCGAAACCTGCAAAGAGACTACGCAACTTACTATCCGTCGGGCTGACTACAGCGTAAAAGTGGTAAAAAGGTTCAATCATGTTTTTTTCGATACACTCCGTACCAAGATGATGTGGGGAGCGGATGGCAGGGCGCAATAACTCATTTTGTACCCACCGGCTTAATTTAATGTGAACGCCTGGGAACCGATCAAGTTGCCGCCTTCGAAAATATCCACCCGATAGTTTCCGGCGTACAAGAATTCTTCCACATCCCAAAACACATTCACATTCTGCTCTTCGCCATTGTACTCGATATACTTCTTGATGGAATAGGTCAATGTTCGGTTTTCATAAGGGAAAGTATTGGATGCGCTCTTGGTCAACACATCATTATCCGGTTTGGTAATACGTATATAGACAGTACGCTCTCCGTTCTCAGCCGTTATATTCTTCACAATAGTAAAGCTGATAGCCAATTTCACGACATCTTTCACTTTTTTCGCCACTTTACCGCGTTTATTGCGTGGTTCGACACGAATATTGGTCGCATCAAGCTGGGCTGCCAACGTCACTTTCTTATCCAGATTCTTCTTTTCTTCGGAAAGGTTATCAATCTGTCGTGAAGCCTGATTGTATTTCTGGGTGACTTCCGCGATGACTTGTTTCTGTTGTGCCGTCAGTTTATTCAGTGAATCTATCTGATTGATATAGCCAATCATTACCTTGCGCAAGGTAGCCAATTCCTTCTTCAGACGACGAATCTCCGTCGCATTCGAACTTTTCACCGTACGGAGTTCTTCCAATAATCGCTGAGTCTTCAACTGCTCTTGCTCCAGCAACTGAGATAAAGAGTCATTGGAAATTGTCATCTTTAACTCATCATATTGTTGTGCAAAACGAGTATATTCGTTTTCCAGATCCTCCTTATCTAATTGGAATTCCTGCACCAACTCCCGGTTAGCCTGTTTTTCAGTAAATAACAGATAGGTAACACCGATAATCGCTATCACTAATACGGCAACAGCCGCAATAAGAATGCCTTTTTTGTTCATAGTTCCAGTACGTTAATTGATAACCGCCGCAAAAGTAATCATTTCGCAATAGAAGTCAAGCAGAAAAGCAGAGAGTTTTTTATATCCCCTCTGCTAATCCATACAATTTTAACTTATTGATGGGTAGCGATCAAAGAATAGATTTGTGCCGAAGTATGTTCACGAATACCTTTTGAGATATTATCAATTTGTCTGTTAACAACACCGCTCTCCCAATCGGTCAAGTCCTTACCTTTTTCAAGAGATAACGTATTATACGTCCACGACATTTCTTGCTATTGTATGATACGAACGTTATTTCTTTCTCTGCCTACTATTATTAATTTCACTGCCTATACTTATTTCGTTTAACTATAGTCTTCCTTGCGTATGACTATAGTTATGCGCAAGGAAGACTATAGTTATTCTTACGGAACACTATAGTGCAACGAAATAATAGTAGCGGACGAAGTAAATCCGAATAGGCAAGCAATTATTAAATTATCATACCTATTATATTATTGAGAACTCAGACCTTTAACTAAAATTATTACGGAAAAATTTCTTTAATTAGGATTATCGTTGTAATTTTGTCGCGCTAAAAAGCATGAAATAAATTATCAACTTTTTAAATATATAGTATTATGTCAAAAGTAACCGTAGTAGGCGCAGGTAACGTAGGTGCTACATGTGCAAATGTACTTGCTTTCAATGAAGTAGCAGACGAAGTAGTAATGCTGGACGTTAAAGAAGGCGTTTCAGAAGGTAAAGCAATGGATATGATGCAGACAGCTCAATTGTTGGGTTTCGACACTACATTGGTAGGCTGCACGAACGACTATGCTCAAACTGCTAACTCTGACGTTGTTGTGATTACTTCAGGTATTCCTCGTAAACCGGGTATGACTCGTGAAGAACTGATCGGTGTGAACGCTGGCATCGTTAAATCGGTAGCACAGAACATCTTGAAATATTCTCCAAACGCTATCCTTGTTGTAATTTCTAACCCGATGGACACAATGACTTATTTGTCATTGAAATCTTTAGGTTTGCCGAAAAACCGTATTATCGGTATGGGTGGTGCTCTGGATAGCTCTCGCTTCAAATATTTCCTGGCTCAGGCTTTGGGATGCAATGCTAACGAAGTAGAAGGTATGGTTATCGGTGGTCACGGTGATACTACTATGATTCCGTTGACTCGTTTCGCTACTTACAAAGGTATGCCTGTAACCAACTTCCTGTCAGAAGAAAAACTGAACGAAGTAGCTGCCGCTACTATGGTAGGTGGTGCTACACTGACTAAATTGCTGGGTACCTCCGCATGGTATGCACCGGGTGCAGCTGGAGCATTTGTAGTTGAATCCATCATCCACAACCAGAAGAAGATGATTCCTTGCTCTGTATTCCTGGAAGGCGAATACGGCGAATCAGATATCTGTATCGGTGTTCCTGTTATTCTTGGCAAAAACGGTATCGAAAAGATTGTTGAACTAGACCTGAACGCTGACGAGAAAGCTAAATTTGCTGCCAGTGCTGCTGCTGTTCATAAAACAAACGCTGCTTTGAAAGAAGTAGGTGCTCTTTAATCCCCTTTTACATTTATATATTAAAAGGCTGTTCTTCATTTCAGAAGAACGGCCTTTTTCTTTTCACCGGAATCACTAATTTTGCTATATTTCTAAAAAAAGCTAATTCTTTTTGCTTTCTCATAGAAAGCACATACATTTGCATCGTTGTTTATGCAATTATTGTTTAAGCCAACAAGTACAAATAAACAGACTATTTCCATAAACAAATTACATAAGAACAGGGTTATTTAAATAGAAGTATCACCTTATTAATATGCAAGATGCGATGAAAAAACTATTTCTCCTGACAATCCTATTGCACCTGACTTTTATAGTAAAAGCGCAAACTTCACTAAGCTTGGATAGTTGCCGGGCATTAGCGCTTACCAACAACAAAGATTTGTTGATAAGCCATGAAAAAATAAATGCAGCCCATTACCAACGAAAGGCGGCATTTACCAACTACTTACCCAACTTTTCGGCAACCGGAGCTTACATAAGAAATCAAAAAGAATTCTCTCTATTGAACAACGATCAGAAAGCGGCACTCTCCGGATTGGGAAGTAATCTGGCAGGTCCCATCGGGCAAGCCGCAGCCGGAATTATAGCAACTTATCCCGAACTGGCTCCACTCATATCCTCATTAAGCGGAAGTTTACCGGCAGCCCTCGACCAGGCAGGCAATTCTTTGGTGGATGCGCTTCGTACAGACACCAGAAATGTATATGCCGGAGCCATCACATTAACCCAGCCTTTATATATGGGCGGTAAAATCCGTGCTTATAATAAAATAACAAAGTACGCCGAAGAGTTGGCACGCCAACAACATAATGGCGGTATGCAGGAGGTTATCATGAGCACCGACCAAGCCTATTGGCAGGTAATCTCACTGGTCAATAAGAAAAAATTGGCAGAAGGTTACTTAAAACTTCTGCAACAACTGGATAGCGACGTCGAGAAGATGATCGCCGAAGGAGTAGCGACCAAAGCGGACGGTCTTTCCGTACGCGTCAAAGTCAATGAAGCGGAAATGACACTAACTAAAGTGGAAGACGGATTGAGCCTTGCCCGAATGTTGTTGTGTCAACTATGCGGTCTCGATCTGAGTTCACCCATCACGCTGGCGGATGAAAATATGGAGAATATTCCATTAATTCCGACAGACACTCATTTCGATCTGTCCACTGCATACGAGAACCGTCCGGAGATACGCAGTCTTGAACTGGCGACACAAATCTACAAGCAGAAAGTCAACGTAACCCGCGCCGAACATCTTCCGTCTATCGCATTGATGGGAAACTACATGGTCACCAACCCTTCCGTCTTCAACAGTTTTGAGAATAAATTCAAAGGTATGTGGAACGTAGGTGTCATGGTGCAGCTTCCTATATGGCATTGGGGAGAAGGTATCTATAAAACAAAAGCTGCCAAGGCCGAAGCACGCATCGCCCAGTATCAACTTCAAGATGCACGAGAAAAAATAGAGTTGCAAGTCAATCAAGCAGCATTCAAAGTGAATGAAGCAGGTAAGAAGTTGGTTATGGCTTCCAAAAATATGGAAAAAGCAGAAGAAAACCTCCGTTACGCGACGCTTGGATTCAGAGAAGGCGTAATTGCCACCAGCAACGTTCTCGAAGCGCAAACCGCCTGGTTATCCGCCCAATCTGAAAAGATCGACGCACAAATAGACGTGAAACTGACTGAGATTTATCTGAAGAAATCATTAGGAACTCTTCAATAAGTGGAGAGTGAAAAGTTGAGAATGGAGAGTTGGGAGTAAAACTCATTATCTGGTAATTTATAAATAGTAATTTAGTAATTCATTATAATATGGTAACTACAAAATCACAAAACAGCAATATGCTGCTGGCTTTTCTTACTTTACTCGGAGTTATTGCAATCGTTGCAGTAGTTGGCTTTTTCATGCTTCGCAAAGGCCCTGAGATCATACAAGGGCAGGCAGAGGTTACCGAATACCGCGTTTCAAGCAAAGTTCCGGGGCGTATTCTGGAATTTCGCGTGAAAGAAGGTCAAAGTGTAAATGCCGGTGATACACTGGCTATTTTAGAAGCTCCTGACGTCATGGCAAAAATGGAACAGGCGCGTGCAGCCGAAGCCGCTGCGCAAGCACAGAATGAGAAAGCAATCAAAGGAGCCCGCAAGGAACAAATCCAAGCTGCTTACGAGATGTGGCAAAAAGCACAGGCAGGTGTTACTATTGCCGAGAAATCATACCAAAGAATCAAAAACCTGCATGAGCAAGGAGTTATGCCCGCACAAAAGTTGGATGAGGTAACCGCACAGCGTGACGCCGCCATCGCAACCGAGAAAGCCGCCAAAGCTCAATATACAATGGCTAAGAACGGAGCCGAACGTGAGGACAAAATGGCTGCGGAGGCTTTGGTGAACCGGGCAAAAGGTACTGTTGCCGAAGTGGAATCGTATATCAAGGAAACCTATCTTATAGCGCCTGCCGCCGGAGAGGTTTCTGAAATTTTCCCGAAAGTCGGTGAATTAGTGGGTACAGGAGCGCCAATCATGAACATAGCCGAACTGAACGATATGTGGGTAACATTTAATGTGCGCGAAGACCTCCTCAAAGATTTGACTATGGGAGCCGAGTTTGAGGCAATCGTACCCGCTCTGGATAATAAAACAATCAAACTCAAAGTATATTATCTGAAAGATCTAGGAAGTTATGCCGCTTGGAAAGCAACTAAAACAACCGGACAGTTTGACTTGAAAACATTTGAGGTGAAAGCTTCCCCTATGGAAAAAGTGGAAAACCTCCGTCCGGGAATGTCGGTTGTCATTGACAAATAAGAAGTCATGAAAGAAAGAGAAAAGAAATATATAGCTTTGTGGCAAGTCATGCAAAGGGAATGCCGACGGTTGGTTTCACGTCCGCTCTACCTTTTCTGCATGGTTATCGCTCCACTATTCTGCTATATCTTCTTCACCACATTAATGGATTCGGGACTTCCGCAGAATCTTCCGGCCGGTGTAGTGGATATGGACGACTCATCGACTTCCCGCAACATCGTGCGCAATCTGGATGCCTTCTCGCAGACGGGTGTCATAGCGCATTACAGTAATGTGACGGATGCGCGAATTGCTGTACAGGAAGGGAAAATCTATGGATTTTTCTACATCCCGAAGGGTTTATCCGCAGAAGCGCAAAGCCAGCGGCAACCTAAGATTTCTTTCTACACCAACTATTCTTATCTGATTGCCGGCTCCTTGCTTTTCAGAGACATGAAAATGATGGGGGAGCTCACCTCCGGTGCCGCCGCACGAACCGCTTTATATGCCAAAGGGGCAACGGAAGACCAGGCGATGGGATTTCTGCAACCTATTGTGATTGATACGCATCCTCTGAATAACCCGTGGCTAAACTATTCGGTATATCTGTGCAACACATTGATACCGGGAGTACTTATGTTACTTATATTCATGGTTACCGTCTATTCAATCGGTGTGGAAATCAAGGACCGTACCGCACGTGAATGGTTACGTATGAGCAATAACTCGATTTATATTGCATTGGCAGGAAAACTACTGCCCCATACGGTTATCTTTTTTATTATGGGCATATTCTATAATGTATACCTGTATGGTTTCCTGCATTTTCCTTGCAATAGCGGTATTCTTCCGATGATATTCGCAACACTCTGCCTCGTTCTCGCCTCGCAATGTTGCGGCGTTGTCATGATAGGAACCTTACCGACTTTGCGGCTTGGACTGAGTTTCGCTTCCTTATGGGGAGTTATATCATTCTCCATCTCCGGCTTTTCATTTCCGGTAATGGCGATGCATCCCGTTTTACAAGCTTTGAGCAATCTGTTTCCGTTGCGTCACTACTTCCTTATTTATGTAGATCAAGCGCTCAATGGGTACAGCATGGCTTATTCTTGGAGTAACTATATGGCATTACTGATATTCATGCTGCTTCCTTTTCTGGTAGTTCACCGCTTAAAAGAAGCGCTTGTTTATTATAAATATATTCCCTAAATGAAAGATATAAAATTAAAAGATAAGATAGTACAAGGTATCAATGACCTGTTTTATATCTGGAAACGGGAGTTTCAGACAACTTTCCGCGACCAGGGGGTACTGATATTCTTTATACTCGTTCCATTGGGTTATCCGCTATTATACAGTTTCATTTACGATAATGAAGTTGTGCGTGAGGTCCCCGCTGTCGTTGTGGATGACTCTCATTCATCTCTCAGCCGTGAATACCTGCGCAAAGTAGACGCTACGCCCGATATCCAGATTGTTTCATACTGTGCCGATATGGAGGAAGCCAAGCAGATGTTGAAAAACCGACTTGCGTATGGTATTATCTATATACCCTCTGACTTTAGTGATAATATAGCCAAAGGAAAACAGACGCAAGTCAGCATTTATTGTGATATGAGCGGATTACTTTATTATAAATCCATGCTCATAGCCAATACAGCTGTTTCATTGGATATGAATCAGGATATCAAAATTGCACGTAGTGGCAATACTACTGACCGTCAAGATGAAATCACTGCTTATCCGATAGAGTATGAGGAAATTTCCATATTCAATCCTACTGCCGGATTCGCAGCTTTTCTGATTCCTGCCGTACTGGTGTTAATCATTCAGCAAACCTTATTGCTCGGTATCGGCTTGGCCGCCGGTACTGCCCGAGAAAACAACCGTTTCAAAGACCTTGTTCCCATCAACCGGCATTACAACGGTACCTTACGGATTGTACTCGGAAAAGGTCTGAGCTACTTCTTGATTTATATATTGGTAGCTTTTTATGTACTGTATATTGTCCCAAGAATATTCAGCCTCAACCAAATAGGACAACCGGACTCATTAGTGTTATTTATTGTCCCTTATTTAGCCGCCTGCATATTCTTTGCAATGACTGCCTCTATCGCTATCCGCAACCGGGAAACGTGTATGCTGATTTTTGTATTTACATCTGTTCCTCTATTATTTATCTCCGGAATTTCATGGCCGGGAGCCGCCATACCTCCCTTTTGGAAGTATGTATCTTACATCTTCCCGTCCACTTTCGGTATCAATGGTTTCGTGAAAATCAATAATATGGGAGCTACTCTAAGCGAAGTAGCCTTTGAATATAAAGCTTTATGGTTACAGGCAGGCATTTACTTCCTTACCACCTGTTGGGTATATCGCTGGCAAATCCTTATGAGCCGTAAACATGCGATAGAGAGATATAAAGAATTAAAAGAGAAGGCCCTACATTAATTCATTTTTGATATAGGATATTAAGTTGTCTGACACCCGGGTGTCAGACAAGTAGTTCTTGCAGATAAATGAGAGACAGAATGTATAACTCGTCCCAATATCATATAATAAGAAGAAATATATCAAACATTATAATATAAAAATCCCTCGTTCCAGAGAGTATAGAACGAGGGATTTTAAAGAGATATTATAAAGAGAGTATAATCCTAATTAGAATTTATAACCTACACCGATAGAGAAGTTCATGTTCTTTCCAGAACCATCACCATCGTACAACTTAGTTAAACCAAATTCTCCAGTTAAGTCTATAAAGAATTTATTGATTTCGTAAGCAACACCTACACCAATTCCCGCATCAAATCTCTTCATACCAGCTTGATCATCACCATCTCCAAAGATATCTATTTTTTCACTTTCGCCACCTGCTTCATATTTTTCCTTACCAGCAATACCAAATGCAAAATAAGGACCTGCTTTTACCACGATATTCTGATTATCAGCAACGGCAAATCTTGCAGCAGCCAAAACTGGAATCTCAAGATACATCGGATTGTCTGTGATTTTCAGTTCATAGCCACTTTCTTCAATTTTAGCCTTTGCACCTTTAGTCGTAAACATCAAAGATGGTTGAATAGACCACATTTCTGTAAACTGATATTCCATACCAACCCCAACATTGAAACCTATTTTCATATCAGTTTCAGCATCACCTGTAAAATTACTCATGTTCATACCAACTTTGGCATTCCAAGAAACCTGAGAATAAGAAACGATAGAAACAAGTGCAAATAGCACAAAAATCAAACCTTTTTTCATATCATTTATTTTTAATTCGCCTCCCTCTTTCCCTTTGGTCAGCATTATTAATAGTTTTGTATCTCTAGTGCGGGGAATTTCCTGAACTTTGTTAGAGTATCAAGACGCACCGTTTTATATTTAACGTCTGTTTCGTACCCGCAAATATATTTCATTTATTTTATATAAAAAAATCCTAGAACAACTATTTTTTGCATAAATGTTATTAAAGTGTGACTATTTAGGCGAAAATAGTGTTTATCCTGTCATTTTTCGTGCTTAATAATTTTGGTAAAATAATATCATTGAAACATTCTTGCAACAAACACACATATTTTATTATAAACCAACGGGTAGTCACAAGAATATTCTTATATTTGCTCGTAGTATAAGAAACATTATATAGATATGAGAAGTTTCGCATGGATTATCGGTTTGCTACTTTGCACCGTTTACGGTGTACAAGCCCAAGACAGAGTGATTGAACGTCCTCCTTTTCTAGCCTGGAGTTCCAATAGCATTGAGATTGATAAAATTGTTATGGGAGATACAGTTACCACCCTATACATTAAAGCTTATTATCGCCCTAAATATTGGATAAAAATTGCGACAGGTAGTTTTCTGAGAGACAATAACGGAATGCTTTACCCTATCCGCAAGGGAGTTGGAATTACATTGGACAAAGAATTCTGGATGCCGGAATCAGGAGAAGCCGAATTCCAATTATTGTTTCCTCCCATTCCTCAAAATGTAACTAGTCTTGATTTCTCGGAAGGAGATTTTGACGGAGCGTACAAGATATGGGGAATACAACTGGACAGAAACGCATTTTATAAGCAAAAACTTCCTAAAGAAGCGGTTAAGCACAAAATAAACAAAAAAGCGGCATTGCCTACCCCTAAGTTAGCTTATGCTACCGCTACTTTGAAAGGGAAAATCCTCGATTATCAGAAAGATATGATGAAACAGATTCGGATGCATATAGAAAGTCCCGCATCGAATATCCACAACGAACAGAATATTATAAAAATCGAGGAGGATGGCAGCTTTCAAGCAGAAGTAAAAGTAACGTCCGTCACAAGCGTTGCATTGGAGCTTCCTTTCGGCTGGGTGGAATGCCTGATAGCCCCCAATGAAGAAACATCTCTCATTATCAACACAAAAGAACTTTGCCGTAGGCAGACACATCTGCAAAAGAAGGATAAAACATTCGGAGAACCTGTATACTTCAACGGATATCTGGCCAGCTTGCAACAAGAACTGGCTTCGTTAGATATTGATATCACATTAAAAAGTGTTTTCTACATGGATATGTACAACGCCATTGCAGGGAAAAGCGCAGATGAATATAAAGCCTACGTATTGGAACGTCTTCCATCCATCCGGAAAGCGATAGAACAATCTTCCTATAGCAATGCATGCAAAGAACTATTACACATACAGGTAGATCTCGCAGCAACCGGGAAAATCGCTATGACGGACAGAGAGCTAAAATCTGCTTATATTGCTGTAAATAAGTTGAACAGAGAAAAAGCAAACGAATATTTTTCCAATACGCATATTGATATTCCCGAAGGATACTATGACATATTAAAGGAATTTACTTCCATCAATACTCTCAAAGCGTTATACAGCAGGCAGTATGCATCAACAATCTATCTGATCAGTTTTATGCCGAACTATCGGGAAATACTTAAAGAAACGTTAGGAACAAATCAAGGGCCATTATTTGATTATATAAGATTCAACGAACTGTACCATTCTATCAAAGATTTCATTCCATTGACAGCAGATCAGGAGATAGAAATAAAGAAGTTGTCTTCTCCGGCGTATACCGAAATGCTTACTCAAACGAACAAAGAAACAATAAAGAAAATAGAATTGAACAAAAGGAAGAGTGGATTTACTATCAATGAAGCGGGAGAAGTCTCCAATGAAGATTTGTTCCCATCCATCCTTTCCAAGTTTCGCGGGCACACTTTACTGGTTGATATTTGGGCAACCTGGTGCGGTCCTTGCCGCATGGCCAATAAAGCAATCGCCCCGATGAAAGAGGAATTGAAAGAGAAAGACATTATCTACCTTTACATCACCGGCGAAACGTCTCCCAAAGGGACATGGGAAAATATGATTTCCGATATTCACGGTGAGCATTTCCGCGTAACCAACGAACAATGGAATTTTCTGATGTCCAACCTCAACATAGAGGGAGTCCCTACCTATTTTATCATTGATCCTGAGGGTAATATCACCTATAAGAAGACAGGATTTCCGGGAGTGGAAACGATGAAAGAGCAGTTACTGAAAACTTTGAGTAAATAGTTCCGAATATGGTATAAAAGGGGCTTTGGAGTATCCAGAAGAGTGTTGACATAATGAATAAACGAAACGCGGATTAACGCAAACATAGTAGAAACAGTTTTACAAATTATTGATAAATATATAATTGAAATACCCTACGATAAATTGCGTTAATCTGCGTTTTATTATTCATTACGATACAGTTCTTTTACGAACTCTTATTTATGCATCTCTACAATCTTGGTAGGAGCCATTTCCACATTCCGACGATCTACCTGACGAACAACACTGGCAGCCAGAGATAAGAACGCACGTCCGGTCACGGAGTCTTCATCCAATGCAACGGGAGTACCATTATCTCCTCCTTCACAGATGCTTTGCACGATAGGAATCTGTCCCAGCAAAGGAACATTCATCTCTTCAGCCAGTTTCTTGGCACCTTCTTTGCCGAAGATATAGTATTTATTTTCGGGAAGTTCGGCAGGAGTAAACCATGCCATATTCTCAACCAGACCGAGAATGGGCACATTTACCTTATCATTGGTGAACATATTGATTCCCTTACGGGCATCCGCCAAAGCAACTGCCTGCGGAGTGCTGACAACAATCGCCCCTGTCATAGCCAATGTCTGAACAACGGTCAGATGAATATCACTGGTTCCGGGAGGAAGGTCTATCAGGAAATAATCCAAACCTCCCCAAGCCGCATCACCAATCAACTGTTTCAACGCATTGCTTGCCATCCCGCCACGCCATAAAGTAGCTTGATCCGGATCAACAAAGAAACCGATAGACAATAATTTCACTCCATATTTCTCTACCGGAATAATCAGATCACGACCGTCTATACGCTCGGCATACGGGCGCGCATCTTCTACCTGGAACATTTTCGGCATGGAAGGACCGAAAATATCCGCATCGAGCAGACCTACCTTATAACCCAATTTCGCCAAAGCAACCGCCAGATTTGCTGACACGGTAGACTTGCCTACCCCGCCTTTACCGGAAGAGATACCAATAATATTCTTTACCTGAGGAAGCATCTTGCCCACCTCCGGACGGGGAGCTTGTTTACTTTCTGTCGCAATCGTCACCTGCACATCCGGAGACACATAGGTATGAATAGCCGTCTCGGCAGCTTTCACCATTGATTTCATAAACGGATCGGTCGGTTTCTCAAAGATCAATGAAAAACTGACAGACATACCGTCAATACGGAGATTATCGGCAACCATCTCCGCT
>OGEP01003155.1_pt1 | contig 13012 bp, 10 predicted proteins | sample 1570721 | NCBI WGS metagenome assembly OGEP01 (sample SAMEA2582131, study PRJEB24529) | metagenome | biome: Human gut stool | place: China | collected 2011 | reverse complement strand
TTTCCATCTTTTCCATTCATAGTACCAAAACCAACAAATGTCATATTAACGTCAGGTCTTACTATTCCTGCCTTCTTAGCTGTTCTGAATACCTGTGTAAAGTGAAGCTCCTGTCTTTTATCTGCAAGATATATATATGTGTCCGGCTTATAAAGTTTTTCTCTTTCTACTATAGTTGCAAGGTCCGATGTAGCATAAAGTGCCGCACCATCTGACTTTCTTACGATACATGGAGGCAGTTCTTTAGTATCTGTATCTTCTGCTATATCTACAACAGTAGCCCCCTGGCTTTCATATGCTATGCCATCATCAACCATCTTATCTACCATTTCATCTATATATGGCTGCGCATCACTTTCGCCTTTCCAAAGATCAAAGGATACATTAAGATTATCATAATTCTTCTTCAGATCTTTCTTTGAAACCGTCATAATATGATTCCAAATAGCTCTGCATGCCTTATCACCATTTTGAAGCTTAAGTGTTGCCTCGTGCGCCCTTTTAGCAAAAGCTTCATCCTCCTTGGACTTAGCACTTGCTGCTGGATATATCTCCTCCAGCTCTGCTATTGTAAATGGTGCTTCTTTAGGATATTCACCTGTAAATGAAGCATCAAAATATGGCAGTTCCGGCTTTCTATCCCTTAATTCTTCTATAATAAGTCCCATCTGAAGTCCCCAGTCACCAAGATGCACATCACCTATTGTCCTGTTGCCAACAAATCTGTTAATTCTTTTAACGCTTTCACCGATGACAGCTGATCTTAAATGACCTACATGAAGTGGCTTAGCCGCATTAGCACCACCAAAATCTACAATAACAGTCTTAACCTGTTCATTGTTCTGATAACCATACTTATCAGAAGCTGCCATATCATTCATATAACCAGCAAGATATTCAGGACTAATCTTTATATTGATAAAGCCCGGTTTAACACTTTCAACAGATGAGAAAAGTCTGTTATCTGCAAGCTTAAAAACAACTTCATCTGCTATCATAAAAGGTGCCTTTTTATATGCCTTTGCTGCTGCCATAGCACCATTACACTGATACTCACATAAGTCTGGCCTGTTAGATACTGTTATCCTTGCATAATCTTTAGAATATCCACATTCCTCAAACGCTTTCTGGAATTGTTCTGTCATAAGTTCTATTATGGTCTTCATATAATCTCCACTCCTGATTTTATTTGCTTTTCAGTTGTTATATCACCTGATGCATATATAATAAATATAAAAAGGGAGCTGTTGCACTAAGTTGATTATATATTGATATATAAACTACTTACGTTGCGACAGCTTCCATATAAAACACTACTACATCACTGCTCAGTTTTAGGTTTTCAACTATTCTGAACAATAATATATAAAGCTGTATTTAGTTTAGTATAAGACACTTTCAAGAAAAAGTCCATAGCTCTCAGCTGGAAGTGACATAACAACATCCCTTCCATCAAGTGCAGCTTCTATATCTGAGGTCTTCTTTAATCCGTTACCAACATCAAGAAGCATGCCCATCATATATCTTGCCATATTATGAAGAAAATCATCAGCTGTTATTGTAATATTGCATTTATCACCTTCTACATCTATATCTACTGACTTGACATTCTTTACTGTAGACTTGCTCTTTTTAGCAGTTGTAAATGCTTTAAAGTCATGACTTCCGATAAAATACTGTGCCGCTGTTCTCATGGCTGATATATCTGGCACATCGAATGTATGATATGCATATTTTCTTGTAAACACATCTGCTACATTAGCCATATCAAGCTTGTATACATATGTTTTTCCCTTTGCATTCAACTGGCTATGAAATCTTTCATCAACTTCTTCAACATGATTGATTGCAATATCTCTTGGAAGGTACCTGTTAAGATAATTCTTAATCTCAATAGCCTGATACCTGTCATTTAACTTAAAGTTAGCTGTTTGTGCAAGTGCATGAACACCCTTTTCTGTCCTGCAGCCAACATATATATCTATATCCTCGCCAGTCATTTTTTTAATTATTTCTTTAATCTTAACTTCTATCGTATTGGATGATGAATCTTTACCCAGACGCTGCCATCCATCATATCTGCCACCATCATATTGAATCTGTAACTTATAATTATACATTATTCTTCCATAACCTTTTCAACTGTATTAACGATAACATCCATCTCAAAAGGCTTCTGTATAAAATCAGCTGCACCCATCTTAAGCGCCTCTATCATATTAGCCTTTTGTCCCGCTGCTGTAACCATGATAACCTTAGCATCCGGATCGTCATCTATTATTTCTTTAACTGCATCAATTCCACCAAGCTTTGGCATTGTAATATCCATTGTTGTAATATCAGGTCTGTATATTTTAAATTTTTCAACACCCTCTGCACCATCTACTGCTTCTGCAACTATCTCATGTCCTGCCTGTTCAAGCATATTTCTTAAGAATTTCCTTGATGTCTTAGAATCATCTACTATCAATATTCTAGCCATAATCGTCCTCCGTTCCCACTTTATAATCTGGTATATGCTTACACCTTAAACTTCCAGCTTAATCTTATCATCTGCCACCATAATCAGATTAAATCTATGGCCCTTCATTGAAAATGTAACTACATACATTCCATTATCTGCCTTAATCTGTGTATCCTTATAAAATACTGGTGGATGCAATGCAACTTCTATGTCTTCATAGCTGAGCTTTGTTGCATACGCACCATTAATCACGTTAATAAGCTCACATATTGAATCATAAGCATCTGAATCAAACTCACTCAGCTCTTCCTGTGAAAATACTGATGCAACACATAAAAGATCGTCATCATCTCCCGCTATGCCAAGAAATACATCTATATCTCCGTCCATAAGCTGGCAGCCTACAAACTTTCCCTCGTACTCCTTTTGATATATAATTCTTTCCAGTTCCATATCACTACCTATAAACTGAGTAAATATCTTAAGTACACTCTGCATCTGCTTGTTGTAGTATTCTGTGTTCATATCAAGAAATGTTGTAACCATATCATCTATGTTACCTTCTTTGATAACCTTCAGTTCACTATCAGTAAAAACAGTTCCAGCGTGATTTTTGGCAATATATTTGTTAATCATCTTGTCCCGCATATCATCGCTCTCCTCATATCTGATTATCTGTCAATTATATTTTTTCGATTCATTTAACTTTTAATTCATTATACATCATTAAGATACAAGTTAGCAATCACTTATTTTATTTAATTGATTGAAAATTGATATATTACTTGCTGTTTTCTGTTATTTTAGAAAAAACTTCACATTCTTAACTACTACACATAATAAAACCGGCACAGCTAGTCACACTTTTGCCATGCCGGAAACTTATTTTACACTTTAAATATGATAAGAGGTTATTTTTAACCCCGATATCAATTATATTTTTTAAGCATTCTCAACAGAATAGTTAGGAGCTTCTTTAGTAATATGGATGTCATGTGGATGACTTTCTCTTAAAGCTGCAGATGACATCTTTATAAACTTAGCTGTCTCCTGAAGTACTGGAATAGTCTGTGCTCCACAGTAACCCATACCTGAACGGAGTCCTCCCATAAGCTGGAATATAGTATCTTCAACAAGTCCTTTATATGCAACTCGTCCTTCAACACCTTCTGGAACAAGTTTCTTTGCATCTGTCTGGAAGTATCTGTCTTTACTACCATTCTCCATAGCTGCAATAGAACCCATACCTCTATAAACCTTATACTTTCTGCCCTGGAATAACTCAAATGAACCAGGAGCTTCGTCACAGCCTGCTAAAAGACTTCCAAGCATACATACATTACCGCCTGCTGCTATCGCCTTAACTATATCTCCTGAGAACTTTATACCACCATCAGCGATAACCGGAATACCATACTTTTTAGCCTCAGCATATGCATCCATAACTGCTGTTACCTGAGGTACACCAATACCGGCAACAACTCTTGTTGTACATATAGAACCAGGTCCGATACCTACCTTAACAGCATCTACGCCTGCTTCACATAAAGCTTTTGCAGCAGCTCCTGTAGCTATGTTACCTGCAATAACCTGAAGTTCTGGATATGCAGCCTTGATTTCCTTTAAAGTTGTAATAATATTCTTTGAATGACCATGAGCTGAATCTATAACAATACAGTCAACACTTGCATTAACAAGTGCTTCTACTCTGTCCATAACATTAGAAGTTATACCAACAGCAGCACCTGCAAGAAGTCTTCCCTGCGAATCATGTGCAGATGCAGGATACTTGATAGACTTCTCAATATCCTTGATTGTGATAAGACCTGTCAGCTTGAAATCCTTATCAACAATAGGAAGCTTTTCCTTTCTTGCCTTACCAAGAATCTTCTTAGCTTCTTCAAGTGTGATGCCTTCCTCTGCTGTTACAAGATTCTCACTTGTCATACATTCCTTGATAGGTCTTGAGAAATCCTCTTCGAACTTAAGATCTCTGTTAGTGATTATACCAACAAGCTTCTTGTTCTCATCTACGATAGGTACACCTGATATTCTGAACTTTCCCATAAGCTCGTTAGCTTCTTTTAATGTATTGTCTGGATGTAAGTAAAATGGATCTGTGATAACTCCATTCTCTGATCTCTTTACCTTATCTACCTCTTCTGCCTGCTGCTCAATAGACATATTCTTGTGGATAATACCTATACCACCCTGTCTTGCCATAGCGATTGCCATTCTATGTTCAGTAACTGTGTCCATACCTGCACTCATCAAAGGAATATTAAGCTTAATATTCTTTGTAAGATTAGTTGTTAAATCGATCATATTAGGTGTTACTTCTGAATACTGTGGAACTAATAACACATCGTCAAATGTAATGCCCTCGCCAATAATTGTACCCATTTTCCTTTGTCCTCGCTTTCTTGTTCTTGTAATATGCTTCTAATGCTATGATGTATTATAAAGCGGTGTGTATTAATACTACATCACTTAACCTGACAACAGATACATCATAGGATTATACAAAAAAATCCGAATACTCAATTCGGACATTTCTGTGTGGAGAAATCTGATAAACGCTCTATCATATTCCTTTTGTTTATAATATTAAGATTGTATCAGAGCATTTTTTAAAAGTCAATAACTTTAAACACATCTTTTTCAACAACATTTTGTATGCTGTGAAGAACACGTTCATCAGGATATATAAATACCCTGACTAATTCGTTATGTTCATTATACGCATATATGACAACTGAATCATGATTGCTTGCACCAACTGAATAATCATAAGTCTTAACGTCCATATGGTTCATACGGAGTGCATCCTGCGAATCAGCTCTTGCCACAAGCTTTGCTCTTGAAAGTGTATACACACCACATCTTTTTCTTGCTGATTTTGCCATTATCCTGTCAATCGTAAGTGTATCATCCACTATCGAATACTCAAGCTCTGCATTATAATACTGGAATACTAAAAATGTCATCACCGCAAATAATGCAAGCACAATTATTCCAAATGTTCTTGTCTGTGGTATGGTTGTAGCCGCCACAATACAGCCTATTATAAGCAATGCCTTATAAATAACTGCTGTCTTAGGTGGTTTTACCTTCACTATCTGTTCTACTGCTATATCAAACATAAAGCCTCCTATCTTGTAATACTTCCAATTAATCAAAGTAATTAATTTTCTTCTTAGTGCCTGCAGCCGCCTTAACCTTTACATCTGGTATCTCATAGTCTTCTATATCAATTATATCCTTGCTTTCGTCACACATTATAAGTAATCTGGCAATCATTTTAAGCTTTTCTTTCATTCCGAAGCTTCCACCAACACTATAAGCTGTGCCATTTACTTCATATCTGTTCATTGATGAGAAATATACCGGTCTGTCTTCTTTGGCAACATCTGTATAATCTTTAACATCCAAACACAATAAAGCATCTGCTGCTTCCTCTAACTTGTCTGGGTGCTTAGTTATAACAGAACTGCATATTGTTCCAAGCATATCTGTCTGGTTCTGCTCGTATTTATTGCCGTATACGCTGAATTTCACAAGTGCTCCACTTCCCTTGCCGACAGCAGAAGAACCACCTCTGACCTTTACCGCTGGAAGTTCAACCTGTTCTGAACTGAATATTTCCGGGCTTTCACCACATATATTAAGCAGAAGTGCCATTTTCTTTAACTTGTCTACTACTGAATATGATGTTCCGACGCATATATGGCTTCCATTAGCGAATTCAAAGAATTCGCAACTTCTGAAATATGTAGGCATATCTGCCTTACGATTCTTAGGAAGACTGTAATCAACATCAGACACGCATGTCATCCCATTATATGAAGGAAGTTCGTCCACAATATCCTGATGTTTATTAAGAACGTGTGCAAAAAATGTAAGCATCATATCTGACTGATTAAGCTCATACTCCTTGCCATAAAGCATAAATCTGATATCACCTGTACTTGTAGCCTGTCTTGTCCTGGTGTTATCTTTTATATGTGTGCTATCAGTTATACTGGTATTATCTGTTATATTAGTGTTATCTGTTATACTGGTATTATCTGTTATACTGGTGTTATCTGTTATACTGGTATTATCTGTTATATTGGTGTTATCTACTGCTGTTACAGAATCATCTGCAGCAACACTGTCTATTGCTATGTTATTTTTATCAGTAACACTATCATTGTTGTACTTTTCTTTAAGTTCCTCCAATACAGCAATATTAATTTTGTCATTCTTGTCATTCGTAAAATTGTTATACATTAACTGTGCGCAATCACCAGCTGTTCCATATTTCTGAATACTATAGCTTGACTCTTTAAAAATATAACTAAGCATACTTATCGCAACTCTATGTGCTGTATTCAGACCATCTATAGTTGACCTGACATCTTTCTTTAACTTGCTCTTTACTGCAATATTATCTTCCATAACATCTTTAAGGACATTTACTTCCTCTGGAACCATCTTTATTGCCATACTCTGACTTTCTTTTGCAACTGTATTATCATACACTGCATCTTCCATTTTTTGTATTGTAGACATATTATCATCCAAGGCAATATAAAAATTCTCAAGATACTTGCCTTTTTCCATCTTTAAATCCTCTGAACGTGTTACAAGCTGTTCTATAAGGCAGGCATAACTACGGAAATAGTTAAGACTAAGAAATGAAATCATAGCAACACAATCAACATCATATAAACGCTCCTTAATATTCTGTAACCAGTTCTTAGAAATATTCTCCTGAAGCTCTATATCTATATATACATTAATTCCGCGTTTTCTAAGTTCATATACAAATTCGTAAACCTTCTCTTTATCCTTACTTGCATAACTTACAAATACATAAGGTTCACCCTTTATCCATCCATCTTCAAGTTTCTTTTTAAGCTCATCAATATCAGCCATCACCATTCCTCCTGCGTGACAATTAAAATCCAATATGGAAGTATTATAACATACCCCCTGACTTTTTTAAATAGAAACAACTATCCCTGGTATTTTTCACTAATGTTTTATCTTGTAATATTTCTTACCCAGATATACTTCTTATAATGTATATATACTGCCGGGAGCTTTACCAGCTCATCCAGGCTTATTATGATATATACAAGCCAGACTGGTGCATTGAATACAAATGCTGCTATAAAGCCAAGCGGAACCGCAAAGCACCACATTGCACCAATATTCCCCTTCATATCAAACTTTGCATCACCTCCGGCACAGAATATCCCATCCAGAACAGTTGTATTCACCGACTGCCCCATCAGATTAATGCCAAGGACTATCAGCATAAAGCCAAGATACCCCTTCGCTGTATCTGACATAGGGGCTGCACACGATACAACCGGAGCTACAACGATAAGAAGCAGACCTGTTATTATCCCAATGGCTATTGACAGTCTTGTAATTCTTCCACCATATTCCCTGGCTTTATCAAGCTTACCTGCTCCTAGAAGATTACCTATAATAATTCCTGCCCCGGCACTAACACCCCTTATAACGCACTGCACCATGCTCTTTACTATACTGGCTATGGAATTCGCTGCAACAGCATCACTTCCCATATGTCCAAGTATAACTGAGTATAATACAAATGCAATACCCCACACTAAGGAGGCACATAGCACAGGTGTTGTGTAATACCAGAAATCTCTTGTCAGTGCTTTATCTGTATGAATAATTCCTTTCCATTCCAAAGCGGCAATCCTGTCTTTGTTAACTACAATATATGCCCATACAAGCTCTATCACTCTCGATATTACAGTTGCATAAGCCGCTCCACGTATGCCAAGACGTGGCATACCAAACAAGCCAAATATAAGGACAGCATTGCAGACTATATTAACAGCAACTGCTGATGAGCTGATAACAGAGCTTTGAGCCGCCCTTCCTGTATTCTTAAGAAGAATCAGATATACCTGCGATACTGCACACAGCACATAAGATAAGGCTACCGCCCTGATATATAGTGTACCGCTTGCAATAAGCTCCGGTTCGTTAGTGAATATCCTTATAAGTCCCTCAGGTATGAGAAGCGCAAGAATAGTGAATATGCCGCCTGACAGCAGATTAGCATATAAAGCCACCGGCATGACCTTTTCAATAGCTTTTATGTCCTTCTTTCCCCAGTACTGTGAAATCATTATTCCTGAGCCTGCTGTTATCCCTGCTATAAACAGATTAAGCACAAACTGTATCTGTCCGGCAAGTGAAGCTGCAGACAACGAGGTCTGGTCTACAAAGCCCAGCATAACCGCATCTGTGGCACTCACAAGTGCCAACATAAACTGCTGTATAGCTATCGGAACCACCAGTTTAACCAGCTTTTCTGACAAATCATCATTCTTTCTTCTACTAAAAAACATAAACCAAGCTCTCCTGACATATATGAATCAGCTCAATCTGCTGCAATTCACTTAATAACCTTGATAGCATAACACATTCCTTTTATATTGCACAACAAAAAGCCCCCTTGTTTATGAATATAAAACATAAACAAAGGGACTTTTTTAATATGATGTAAGTGTTAAATTTATTTTATCAACTTGCTGATGTATAGCAAATTATTACTTATTACATCATTCCGCCCATACCGCCCATGCCCTGCGGCATCGCTGCCGGAGCTTCGGGTTCTTTCTTGTTGCCGTTGGTGGTGGCGGAATTGACGTTCGCCATGTGTGATCTCCTGTAGGGGAAAGGTTAGGGTTGTTGCTGCTGCATCTGCTGCTGGAGGCCCTGCTGCATCCCTTGCAGGGCTTCGGCATTCCCGGCCTGCGCCATGCCGCCGATCTGACGGAGGGCTTCGGGGCCGAGCTTTTCCATCATCATCTGGCCCTGCGCCTGCTGCTGCGCGGCCTGCCGTTCCTGCGCCAGTTCCTCTTCGTCCTTGACGAGCCCCTCCGTGGAGATGCCCATTGCGGAGGCGAGGCGGGTGACGGCGTTCTGCGGGTTGAGCAGGCCGAGGAAGGATTCGCCCATCAGCTCGGCCCCGGCTTTCAGGAACTCAAGGAGCTTCTGCTTGTCGTTGCCGCGCCCGATGGCCTCGAAGCCCGTGACGATGGAGGGCGTGACCGTGCCTTTGGGAAGTTCGGGGATGCGCTTCTGCCGGGTCATGGTCGCCATGCGCGAGGCGATGTAGGGGAGCTGGAATTCTTGGCTGATGAGGGTATAGACGCCGCCGAGCCCGGTTTCGAGTTCCTGCGCGATGACGCGGATTTCCTCGGCGGTCACGCGCTCGGCATCCCTCCGCACCCCGTCCATCATGAGGAAGGCGGTCTTGAGCCGCTGTTCGAGCCGCTGGATCTGCGCGGCGACGACCTGAAAGTCGGCCCCTTTCTGGACTTGCAGGAAGGCCACGTCATCGGCGTTCCCTTCGATCATGTCGCCGTTGGCGGACTCGGCAAGAGCCTTGGGGTCGGTGACGCCGTTGGGGTTCACGAGGCCCACCACCTTGGCGGACACGGCGCTGCCTTCCACGAGCGACTGGCACAGGCTTTCGAGGCTGCCGAGGTCCCCGAGCTGGAGTTCGACGAAGCTCCGCCCGTAGTTCTCCCCGGCGATGCTGTACATGCGCACGGGCAGCCACGGGCAGGCGTCGGGCTTGTAGGAGCCTTCCGAGCCGGGGAGCTTCACCCCTCGGCACTCCTGATACACGGCCCATTTCTTCGGCCCGCGTTTCAGGTGGGTGTAGATGTTCACGTCCTTGCGGTCGTCGCCCTTGACGGAAGGCTGCCCGAGCGTGTCGGCGGCTTCCCGTATCCGTGCCGCGACGTCTTCCGGGAGCGTGTCGAGGTTGACGGTTTCCTCGGCTATGATCTCCACGGGCGTGCCCATCGGGTCGCGTTCGACCACATAGCGGGACAGCGGGAACAGGCGCAGCCCCTTCTTGGGGTCGTCATGGTAGAGGACGTTGCCCGCCACGATGAGGTGCTGGTTGCCTTCCGCGACCACCGGGCGGTCCCCGGACGCTTCGACGTCGGCAAGCACGGCCTGTTCGATGCGCGAGAGGGCCTTTTCGATCTTGGTGCGGAACTCCTTGTCCGCGTCCTCCTCTTCCCGCTCCATGACCAGATTGTTTACCCGCAGCCGGAAGCACGGCTCGTTCGGGGGGAGCATGGTCAGGAGGAGCTTGGAGGCGAGGTTCGTCACGCCGTTGGCCCCGACGCTCTGGTACAGGGAGGGGAGTTCCTGCCCCTGCGCAAGATCGTCGGGCGGGATGAGGTAGGGGATGGTCAGCTCGGCACAGCGGCGGGCGCGGTCGAGGTAGGGGGCGCGGTCCTGCGAAAGCTCGGTGTAGCGGGTTTCGGCGGGGCCTTTGGTCGGGAGGGGGCCGTTATCGGGGAATGCTGAGTCCGCTGGTGCCACCCGCGCCTCCCATGTTGCCGCCGCCGAGGTTCAGGTCGATGCGCAGGGCGGAGGTGCCCTTGCGCTTGCTGTCCGCTTGGTTCTTGCGTTTGTTGCCTTCGTTGATGACCGGGGCCTCCGCCGTCTCCTCCGGCGGGGGAGGGGTTGCCGCGATGGTGGGGGCCGGGGCTTCAACGACTTTGGGTTTGCTTGGTTTGTCGAATATGCCTCCCAAGGGATGCCTCCTTTATGGTTGGGGTTTGGGGTTGTCGAGTTTCATGAGCATCCCGTCCCGGTAGCGGATCGTTCCCGTCTTCCTGTCGAGCACGCCGCAGGCTCCGGGGATGGTGCCGAGCCGCGTGAAGCCGAGGTCCAGCCCGAACTTCCACGAATGGCGGAAGGCAGCGGGCGTCAGGGCCATGAGGCAGGACAGGGTGCCGTTCTCGAAGATGAGGCCCATGAAGGCCCGCCCGATCTCAAGGTGCCGCGCGAAGCCCTCGCCCTTGAAGAAGGTGAAGTGCAGGTAGGCCGTGCGTCCGAGGAAGCGGTCGAGCAGGGCCAGCGCGAGGGGTTCCCCCGTGGTGTGGGAGAACCCCGCGTAGGCCCATACGGACTCGGCGGTCACGATGTCGTGGAACCGGGCAAGGCTGTTGACCCCGCCGTCGTAAAACAGGAAACGGTCGAGGCCCTGTTCCCTGATGCGGTGCCAGAGGAAGGCGAGGTGCGCGTCGGTGAGCGTGGGGGGATGGGACGGGACGTTATGAAAGGCGCGGCATAAGGCCGAGATGGGGGTTCCGTGTGCGTTCACGTTCCTGCCTTTCCAAGACGGTGATCAGGTTGCGGACGAGTTCCCGCTTGCCCGCGTACATCCAGATTTCGCGCTCGGGCTGTTTCAGGCCGGGGCAGCGTTCGGGGACAAGGGCGTCGAGCCCTTCCACGAGTTCCCGCGTGAGGCCGGGAAGACGTCCGAGAGAAGGGACTTCATCTTCATGAGCGAGGGATGTTTGCTGCTGGTGGTTTCGGGATGGGGGCATGGTTCGGTGATCCTGTGGAGTTGCTGGTTGCTGGAAGCGAGGACGAGGGGGCGGGGTTCGCCGTCGTGCCCGTCGTAGGCCACGCCGATGGAGGGCAGATCCTCGCGGTAGTCCCCGGTCTTGATCCAGTCGAATTCGTAGCGGAGGCGCAGCGGGATGTCGTCGAGCCCGTGCCCCGTCCACAGCCACAGCTCCATGCCGGGCTTCATGGCCTTGCGGAGATCCCGGATGAATTCGTGGGCCTCGTGCGGGGCCTGATCCATGAGGTCGCCGCCGAGCAGCCACACGCGGGAGAAGGTCCCGGTGGCGAACTTGTAGCGGTTCTCCTTCATCCACAGCCAGGCGGACTTGCCCTTGCCGAACGCCTGCGCCTCGGGGTTGTGGCAGCCGGGGCAGCCGCGCCTGCATCCCGAGACGTAGATTTCCAGCGCGTCATGGGCGGGGTTCAGTTGTGAGCCGATGATGGTCAACATGGGCTACCCCCGGTACGGGTTTCGGCGGCGCAGCCGTTCCCTGATTTCGTCGTGGAGCCACATGCAGCCCACGGCAAGCCCGAAGCCGATGAAGGAGGCGGTGATATGCAGAAGAAACGTCATTCCGGCCCACGGTCATGTGGCCCTGCGCGCAGCGGTTGATCTGGTAGTTCACGGCGAAGTACACGGCCCCGCTTGCCGCCGCGTGGTGGATGAGGGCTTCCATCACAGCCGGGTCCGTGATCTCCGTGGCGACGTTCAGGTGGCAGATGGCCCCGCCCGTGCAGTGCCCGTCGAGCCTGCCCTGCACCCGGATGCGGTCGAGGAGGTCGGCCCCTTCTTCCCACAGCGGGAGGAACTGGTTGGAGTAGAGCGGGATGCCCTCGGGGTTGAGGCCGAGGAGCGCGTCCTTTTTCGCCAGCTTCACGGCGGAGGATTCGGCGGGCACCTGCTCCATGTTGTGCGGCGTACCGAGGAGCTTGGAGAGCTTGGCGTTCGTCTCGTTGATCACGGTGAGCGCGTCTTCGGCGGCTTGCAGGCCCTCTTCGGTCAGCATGTCGAAGCCGAGGATGGACAGGGCCTCATGAAGCCCCGTGAAGCCGCAGGTGGAATACTGGCGGGAAAGGTCCATGAACCCGAGCGAATACAGCGGGAGGGAGACGCGTTCGATGCGGTGCCTGATG
>OGEP01003148.1_pt1 | contig 13049 bp, 15 predicted proteins | sample 1570721 | NCBI WGS metagenome assembly OGEP01 (sample SAMEA2582131, study PRJEB24529) | metagenome | biome: Human gut stool | place: China | collected 2011 | reverse complement strand
TACACTCTTTCCCTACACGACGCTCTTCCGATCTTGCGCCGTTCCTTAGAGGAGCTTGCGATCGATCTCGCATGCCAGAGGATCACCGAGGAAGAGCTTGATGAGTTAAACAAAGCGGAAGTTGACTTTAAGGCTGCGATCGAGAATGGAGATGCGATGCAGATCGCCCAGACAGATGAGAGCTTCCATGAGATCATCTACAACAGTACGAAGAATCAGAAGCTGGTGCAGATCTTAAATAACCTGAGAGAGCAGATGTACCGCTACCGCCTGGAGTATATCAAGGATGCGGACAAGCGCCAGATCCTCATGGTGGAGCATGAACACATTTTAAAGGCACTGACACTGCGCCATATCCAGGAGGCGAAGATGGCTGTGCGGGAACACATCGATAATCAGGAGATCACGATTCTCAAGAATCTGAAGGAGCAGGAAAATGACATTCAAAGAAAAGTACCAGGCAGGAGAAATTGAATTTGAAGCGATCGACGACTATGTCGATGAGTGGAACAACAGTGACGATGAGCGGACTCTGGCGAAATTCCTCGGTCTCAACGCGGACGAAGAGGACGCGTGGATCGATGATGGGGATGAGGCGCTGAAGGAGATGCTGGACGCAGGAAAGCAGTAGCTTTGGCATGCCCGTAGCTTAAGGTCACAGATAGGGGAAAAGGTTACGGGCAAACGTATAGGAAGAAAGGAGAAGCTTCATGACAACAGTTACACTTGGAAAGACGGGAATCACGGTAAATAAGAACGGTTTCGGCGCGCTTCCGATCCAGAGAATCACGAAGGAAGAGGCTGCGAAGCTTTTGAGAAAGGCATATGACGGCGGAATTACATATTTCGATACGGCGAGAGCATATTCTGACAGTGAGGAAAAGATCGGATATGCCTTAAGTGATGTCAGAAACCATATCTATCTTGCGACAAAGACAGCGGCAACGACAGCAGAAGGCTTCTGGAAGGATCTTGAGACCAGTCTTCGTCTTTTAAAGACGGACTGTATCGATGTATACCAGTTCCACAACCCGGCAGTCTGTCCGAAGCCGGGAGATGAATCCGGCCTCTATGACGCTGCTTTAAAGGCAAGGGAACAGGGAAAGATCCGGTTCATCAGCATCACGAATCATCGCCTTGCGGTTGCAAACGAGGCGGTGGATTCCGGTCTGTACGCGACGTTACAGTTCCCGTTCTGCTATCTTTGCAGCGAGAAGGATCTGGAACTTATGGAAAAATGCAAAAAGGCAGATATGGGCTTTATTGCCATGAAAGCATTATCCGGCGGTCTGATCAACAATTCAAGAGCTGCTTATGCGTTCCAGGCACAGTACGACAGCGTACTCCCGATCTGGGGTGTCCAGAAGGAACATGAGCTTGACGAATTTTTAAGCTATATCGATAATCCGCCGGTGATGGATGACGAGATCCGCGCCCTGATCGAGAATGACAGAAAACAGTTATTCGGAAGCTTCTGCCGTGCCTGCGGCTACTGTATGCCATGTCCGGCAGGGATCGAGATCAACACCTGCGCGAGAATGTCCCTGCTTCTCAGAAGATCCCCGTCCCACCTCCAGCTCACACCGGAGGTACAGGCGAAGATGATGAAGATCAAGGACTGCCTCCACTGCGGCCACTGCATGAGCAAGTGCCCGTATGGTCTGAATACGCCGGAGCTGCTGCAGAGAAACCTGAAGGATTATGAGGAGGTTCTTGCGGGTAAGGAGATTCTGCCGGGGAATTTCTAAGGATAGGAAATAGATAGACTTGGCGAAAAGAGGATGGGTGGCTGTCCTCTTTTTGCATATGATGAAAGCGGAACATGCAAATTTTGCACATCGATATTCGGCAATATGCAAAAGTGCTTTTTGATAAATTTTATGGAAATCAGTTTAAAGAATGCAGTTACAGAAAAAGGCTTTCCGGAGAGAAATCTCTGAAAAGCCTTTTTTCACGAAAAAAATATAAATAATGACAACAAATGACATATATGACAGCTTTTGTCCATATAAAGTGCTATAATAACAGTATCATGATTCCTCGAACACAAGAAACTTCTGAGCATCGACATGCAGGGCGTCAGCGATATCGAAGAGGGTATCTAAAGACAACGCCTTGGAAATATTCGGTGCCTCGAGGTGTCCGATGTAGGCGGGAGTCAGTCCGACCTGTTCGGCAAGCTCTTCCTGGGTGAGACCGCGGAGCTTGCGGTAATAGGCGATCTTCAGACCAATTTGGCGATATTTTTCAGTGTGGATCGATTTCATGAATGTTTCCTCCGGGTGCTGCTGTTCCTGCTCTGGGCGGACAGCAACGGGACAGTGAATGATAACTTCAGGCACATTTAATGATAACGAATCACGACAAAAATTGACATGAGCTGAAAAATATAATATTATAACTAACAGATAGTATTGTATGCTTACAAAGCCATAAAATACATGGGAGGGCGTATGAACAGTACAACAGGTAAGTCAGACCGTCTGCTTCAGATCTATTCCAGACTCGTCAACGGAGAAATCCTGTCGAAAAAGGAGATGGCGGACCAGTTCCATATCACCGAGCGAAGTGTCCAGCGCGACGTGGAAGCCCTGCGGTGCTTTTTCCAGGAACAGGGCCTCAGCCAGGATGTGATCCTTGACCGGAAATCCGGCGGATACCGTCTGCAGCGGGAGGAAAAACCACTGTTGAATAACGGGGAGATCCTGGCAGTATGCAAGATCCTCCTGGAAAGCCGCTCCATGAAGAAAGAGGAAATGTTCCCCATTCTTGAAAAATTAACGGCAAGCTGTGTCCCGCCAAAGAGCCGGGCCGCAGTAGACTCACTCATTTCTAACGAAAAGTTCCACTACATCGAACCACATCACGGAAAATCCATCATCCCCGGTCTCTGGGACATCGCGCAGGCCGTACAGAATCACCATGTCATGGAGATCGAGTACGAGCGCATGAAATCCCCCAACCTCGTAAAACGGACCATCGAGCCGGTCGGGATCCTGTTCTCGGAGTACTATTTTTATCTGGCGGCATTCCTGCGGAATATTGACCGGGAAAAGGAATTCACCAATAAAGATGATATCTACCCAACCATCTACCGGATCGACCGCATCAAGTCCTTTAAGATCACCGACGAACATTTTAATGTGCCGTATAAAGACCGCTTCGAGGAAGGAGAATTCCGGAAACGGGTGCAGTTTATGTATGGCGGGAAGCTGAAGAAAATCCGGTTTAAGTATACGGGGATGTCGGTGGAGGCGATTTTGGATCGGCTGCCGACGGCGAAGGTGATTAGAGATGGTGAGGATGGCAAGGTGATTGAGGCGGAGGTGTTTGGAGATGGAGTGGATATGTGGTTGAAGGGGCAGAATGTAGAGATAGTGAAATAAGTAATATTATCTATATATGTTTAATGGGAGGAATTATATATGTCTAAGGCGATTGACGAAAAAATTAATGTAGTTAAGCGGTATCTTCCAAAATGTAATTCAGTGTATAATTGCTATACATATGGAAATATCCCAAGAGATAAATTTAATAATGCATGCATGAGTTATGCAGGGCATATGGAGTATGAAGAATGTATCGGATTAATTGATGAGACACTATTTGGATCCGGAAAAAAGGGAATGATTTTTGGAATTAACGGTTTTTATAAGGACTCACAAAAAGGAATAATGTTATATAAAGATGATATCCAATGGGAATCCTTAGGAAATACATACAACTTAAATATCATGAATGAAATGTTGGAAAAGTTGTATGAAATTGATACAAGGCCATCAGGATGGGATATTGCAGGAGGACTGTTGAAGGGAGCATGGGATTTATACCAAGCGAGCTCTGGAAATATAGAAATAGACGATGATGATTTAAATGAAGACGATGAAGACCTGGCATTTTTTATGAATGGAATACAGCAGTGTACAGAGCATATAAAAGAACTTGAAATATGTGTGAATGATGCCTTAGCTGGTGATTTAAAGGAAAAGCTAGATGCTATTTCAGAAATATCAGAGTTACTGACAGATGATCATGCAGAATTTGAAGGGGAAGAGGTTACTTGTGAAAAAATGGTAGATGGCTTTATTATGGTATTAACTGATGATAACGATATTGAAGGTGTTGAACAAATTAATTTTGAAGAAAAAACGATTGAAATTTATCAGTGCATAGCGGAAATACTATCAAAAAATAACAAAAACACGATGGGACAGGAATTGGATAGATGCTTTAAAAAGTATCAAATTATACTTAGAACGGCTAGACGAACCTTAAATCATTTGAAAGATTATATTGAAGAAGAATACACTGAATGATAGTGTAAAAACTGTAGCCATATTATAGATAGGGGATAGGTACATGTTCGACTTTTTGAAAAAGAAGAAAAAAAAAAAAATAAACTTTTTAAAATTCACCCTAAAAATTATTTATGGATGTACTTCAGGTAAGCATTTTTATAAGCCGGATTATAATCAAGAAACTAGAAAACAGTATTATGATAATGGTATAAGGCATAAAGAGGTAAAGGATTCAGCATTTTTAGATAATGAAGTATTGAAGGATCCGTACAGTAACCAGCAATTATATAAAACAAAAAAAGAAGCAAAAATGAATTTGGGATCCAACTATCAGAAGGGATTGGCAAATGCAGATCATAAGGTCCCTTTAAATAAATTGGTAAAAAAATCTAAAGAAGGAACATTTACTAATGCCTATATAACTTCGGATGATATAAGAAATATAGGAAATGATTATGATAATTTTCAGGTTATTTCAGCAGAAACAAATCAAACTGCAGGGAAAGGAGGAATGACACAACAGGAATGGAGTCGTAATAAAGAGAGGATGACTCATCTGAGTGAGGAGTCAGGAAAAAGTGTAGAAGAAATTTCAGAATATACATACCAGGTGGGAGAAACTGCAGAGAAAAGTATAAATAAAAAGCTTTTGAAAACAGGTGTAAAAAATATGTTTGGAACTGCTCATGCAGCAGGTAAAGAGGGGGCAAAAGGTTCAGCAACTGTTGCGGCAACTATTTCTGGAATTAATAATGTTGTAGCATGCATTAACGGAGAAAAATCCTTAGCAGAGGCAAGTAAAGATGTTGGAGGAGATATTGCAAATGGGGCGGTATCGGGCTATGTGAGCGTGGCAATGGAGACAACAATAAATCATACGCTCACATCTACAAATCACGAACTTTTGCAGATTCTCGGGGAAAATAATGTACCCGGGAAAATTATTACTACGGTCTCAATTACTGGAGATACAGTGGTAAGATGGACAAATGGAGACATTACAACAGAAGAGTGCTTAGAGGAATTAGGAGATAAGGGATGCAGCTTTGCCGGATCAGGAATAGGTGCGGGAATAGGTCAGACATTGATTCCAATACCGATTGTGGGCGCTACGATAGGAAGCATGGTAGGCGGGGCTGTTACTGGTGGGGTATATAGATCCATCATGGATGAAATGCATAAGCTAGGAGAAGAGGAACGCAGGAAGCAAGAAGAAATGTATCAAAAAATGGTTGCGTATTATATGGAACAACAAAGACGAGCGGAAGTAAGGGAATTAGTTCATGTAAATACAGAAATAGCAGTAGAGAATTCCCTTCATATAATTATGCACAGTGAAGAATTCCAACGTCTTGTACAAGAAGGCAGGGAATATATTTCGGACACTATAGAAAGTCGAAGGAGGGTTGCGGAATGTGTTCTTGTGACACTTCAGTTAGAAGAATATCGAAGGCAATTGCAGGATTATGTGGATAGATACTTTGCACGATATAGATGTAATTTTGATGAGGCATTTAATTTCATGAATTCGTGCTTAGAAGTTGGGGATTATGATGGGGCGATAATTGGAAATAATCAAGTGATTAGTATGTTTGGAAAAGAACCGACTATAAAAAGTGTCGATGATTTTAAAAATAAGGTTTTGCATGGTGAAAAAATTTCATTTTAAGAGATGATAGCGATGGCAGATAATTACAAGAAAAAAAGTGATGAGAATTATACAAAAGATTATGATGCATATGCAGTAGCGGGTACAATCATTTCGGTTGGAGGGATGATTTTGGGTACAGGTGGACGAGCATTGGCATCTTATAACCAAAAGAAAGCAGAAAAAATTTTAAATGAATCATATCAGAGATATGCGATATCTTATGAAAACTGGAAGAAGCAATCTGATGCAGTAAAGGAAACGGTTAGTAAGGTTGTTGATTTAAAAAGACAGATTTTAGTGATGCATCTAAAGAAATTATTGAAGGCTTATAAAAGATTATCATTGGATATGGAGCTGAAAGATTCTCGCGGGTTGGAAGAAATAAAACGGCTGACAGGCAATAGTGAAGAGATAAAAGAATTAAAGGAAACAATTCGTATATATAAATCATATAATGGGTCTAAGTTTGGGGAAAAGGCTTCAGAATTAGCAATTTGTATGGTACAGGATGGAACAGTTGAAAACTTAGTAAATAGCTTTGATGGAATAGCTAAAGCAGTAAGAGCTAATGATGAACAGAAAAAGCGTATATTAACAGATGACTTAAAGGTACAAAGTATTGGTGTAATACAACAAGTCAGTGTATTGGCGGTTGGGTACGGAATGGAAGGTGTATCAAATGCATTCGCCACGGGAAAACAATTAAATGAAGCAAAGGAAATTGCAGCTCAATACGATCAAGAAAAAGTTAAACTAGATATTTATACTGTAAAAAATCAAGCAATTTATCAGTATGCAAAAATTCACGAAAATTTATTATACCAATATATACCATTGATGGAGAAATCTGTTTCAGACTCTGTAAACATTATACGGGCTAAAGATAATTTTTTCCATATTGGTAAAATTTCGGGAAATAAGTTTACAGAAGATGAATGGAAAATATTGGCATATACATGTAGTTTAGCAGAAACGATGAAAGCAATTATTGATTCTCCAATTATTGGACAAGATGGTGATGTCTATCATGGAAATACAAGCAACTTTGATAAGGCCCAAAGTCAATTACAAGAGTATAGAACAAATGCTTTGCCAATGTTATCGGTAACGTAATTTATAGGTGTTTGATAAAAGATTAGGAGTGCTATTAGTTGTGAAAAAAGACAGCAAAAAATCCCGAAAACTCCAACGCGAAAAAACAGAACGTCTGGCATTGGAAAGTGCAAAGGGAAAAGCATCACCGGATTCCAAGCGGGGCAGGAGAATACATACATGTCCTCATTATACATTAGTTCCTAAGGCGTATGACTGCGAATGGAAATATTCCAAGGATCTTAGTTCTTATCCCTGGAACACACCGACGCTGGATGGACCGTTGGAAGTTCCGAGGTGCATGGGAGTAGTGCTTCCGGGAATGAATGCTATAGGAGGGACATTGATTCATGTAGAGATTCCTATGTTACATTTGAAGTATGCAAAATTCCGCGGAGTCATGAACAACTACATACGTCCTATTTCAGACACCGAATGCCAGTGCTCCCAGTGCCAAAAGAAATTCCCGATTGAGACGATGGAGATCCTGAAAGAGATGAAGGAACTTCAGGCACAGAGGTATAAGTATCGTGATCTGGACAATGGATTGTGGGAAAATTATGAGGATAAAGAGGTTCGAGAGAAGATTGAGGAGTTAGAGAAGAAGATTCCGCCGGTGCGATACAGGAAATTGTCACCGATAGATTTTATCTATGTAGATGAAGAGTAAGAATGGGTGCCAGAGATCAGCGCTTTGCGGAGCGGTCTCTGGCATTTGATGTTTTACAGAAATAGGCGGTTGCGAAAACCACAGATGTGTGTGCTATGCTCATCCCAGACAAAATTTTCTAAAATTCTATTTCATCAAGGTCATCCTGGCCGTCGGAAAATCATTGTCTATTTTGTATCCTGAACACACTTGAAAACAAAATACGGGAAACGTATAATGAAAGGAGAGGTTTTATTGGAGAAAATGAAGGGACCGGCGATTTTTCGTGCGGTCAAGCAGGAGTGGAAACGCTGGAGAGTTCGGAGAAACTATAAGGATCATCTGTTTATCAAATTGTTTCATGACAAAGAAAATTTATTGGAACTGTATAATGCATTGAATGGAACAGATTATAAGAATCCGGAAGATCTGGTGATTACAACCATTGATGATGCGGTGTATATGGGAATGAAAAATGATTGTTCATTTTTGATAGGGCATGATATCAACCTGTACGAGCATCAATCGACATACTGTCCTAATATGCCGATACGCGGAATAATTTATCTGGCAGACGCATATCGGAGTATTATTGAAGGCGATAATCTGAACTTATATGGAAGCAGATTGATTAAGCTTCCAACCCCGAAATATATTGTATTCTACAATGGAGAATCTAATCGGGCAGAGCGGGAAGAATTGCGGATATCTGATGCTTTCGAAACAAAAGATGGATGTCTGGAATTTACGGCGACGATGATCAATATCAACAAGGGCCATAATCAAGAACTAATGGAAAAATGCAGGATGTTAAAAGATTATTCGTTGTTTATTGATAAGGTTAGAGAGTATAAGGAGACTAAGAGCTCTTTGAAAGAAGCAATCGATGAAGCTAGTGTGTATTGCATGAAACATGATATTATGAAAGATTATCTTATAAAACACAGAAACGAGGTGAGAGATGTGCTTTTAACAGAGTTTAACGCAAATAAGCAAAGAGAGATGGACCGGCGGGATGCACGGGAAGAAGGACGGATAGGAGAAAGGATAGATTTTGTAATAAAGAAAGTAAAGAAGGGACAAAATCTGGAAGAGATATCGAATGCATTGGAAATTCCACCTGAAGAATTGGAAAGTATCTATCAAGTAGTGCTGGAAGAAAAACCGGAATTTAATGTCGAAAAGATATATCGGAAAATATTAGAGGGTAGATAGTAATAAAGAGTAGGCGGATATGGGAAGCACCTCCGTAAACACGAAAACGAGATTTTTATATCAAGCATTTTACACGAAAACAAGATTTTTGATCAGCGTGGAGGTGTATTTATGGAACCATAAAAAAATTTTACAGTCCATTTTGACAGTAAAAAGAGGATAAGAAAAGGCTCTGCGGGGGTAGTTGTCTTAGACGGATAATCTTCCCGGCACGTTCATATGGTGAATCATAACAGATTTATTTATACAGTAACTTTCTGATAGGCCTCTGTCATACCGGTTCCGTCTTTGCGGATTCCGGCAAATAATGAGCCTGATATATTGTGCCATACACTGAAGATCGCTCCGGGAAGCGTAGCCAGTGGATTGGCTGCAAAATTAGCGGCTGCAAGGGAAATGGCAAGTCCGCTGTTCTGCATTCCGACTTCAATTGCAATCGCAGTGGCTTTATTATATTCGATATGTAAAAGTTTTGCGGCGCCAAGTCCGATCCCCATTCCGCAGAGATTGTGAAGTGCCACAACTCCAAGCACGAGCAGACCACAGCTTATGATCTTCTCAGAATTGACAGAGACGATTCCGCTGATGATCATGACGATCGATACAACAGAAATCAGAGGTAGTACTTCTGATATTTTCTGGATCTGCTTTCCGAAGCAGCAATTGATCAGAATACCAAGAAGAACCGGAATCAGTACAACCTTCACGACAGAAATTACCATCGCAAGGAAAGATACTTCTACCCAGGCACCGGCCAGCAGATACACGAGTAATGGTGTCATCAGTGGAGCTGCAAGTGTGGAAGTGATCGTCATTCCAACCGAAAGCGCTACATCACCTCCGGCAATATATGTAATGACATTGCTTGCTGTTCCGCCGGGACAACATCCCACCAGAATAACGCCAAGTGCAAGATCGGTCGGAAGCTGCATCAGCCTGCATAAGCCCCATGCCACAACAGGCATGATCGTATATTGTGCAACAAATCCGATAACGATTTCTTTGGGCCTTGAAAAAACCCGTTTATAATCTTCGATCTTAATGGTCAGTCCCATGCCGAACATGGCAACCCCTAAAAAGGTGGAGGTATACCTGGTTGTCCATGCGAATCCGTCATGCCAGAAAAATGCGATCACAGAGAAACAGATAATGATGATTCCAATATGTTTTGTAAGGAAAGAGCTGGCTTTCCCAGCTTTTTTCATTAAGTGTTCCATCCCTTATACCTCGTAGCTGAAGTTGTCGATCAGTCTGGTTTTTCCGATATAGACTGCCATAGCGACCAGAACATCTTTTTCTACGCTTTCTACCGGCTGCATATCCAGTGCATCTACCATAGATACATAATCGATCTTTGCCAGAGGCTCCGCTTCAATGATCGCACGCATTTTTGCTAATACTTCTTCTGCCTTGATTCCCTTACAGATAGTATTCTGACAGTCATTTCTTATTGGTCTCCGTATAAAAAAAGCATTCGTCAAGGCAAACTTGTCCCTGCAAATGCTTTTGCTATTCTTCGTATTCCCTGAGTCTTATTTTATATCTTGATAAATATAAGCTTGATTTCCATCGGTTCCGGCGGGGTAACTTTTCAATATGAAATTGTTGTGATTCAGTCAGAGTATAGTTTTGTAGTATTCCAAATACTATCTCCGCGGCTATTATGATATTTTAGAAAAGGAATGTCAATATGAAGATGGAGATGCGCAGACCTGTTCACAGTTACAAGAAGCTATCTTGTGACATAAGCCTTCAACAGCTCGAAGGTATTGCGAACTCCGTCCATATGGGAGCGTTCGTAATTATGGGAAGCATAGACTCCAGGGCCGATGAGACCGTGACGGATATCATATCCGGCGCGCAGGGTAGTCTCCACATCGGAGCCATAATGAGGGTAAATATCAATGGCATAATCCAGCTTTTTCTCCTTTGCAAGGTTGGAAAGAGCCGTGATCAGATCATAGTTATAAGGGCCACCGGAATCTTTGGCACAGATAGAAACCATCCGTTCGGTGCAGCCAAGGTCGCTGCCGACACATCCCATATCGACAGAAATCATCTCCTCTGTATCGTCCGGCACGACACTTCCGCCGTGCCCTACTTCTTCATATACTGTAAATAATAAAGAAACCTTGCGGTTCAGCTTCCAGGCATCTTCATGTACGGCTCTGGCGAGACCCAGCAGGATGGCAGCGGAAAGCTTGTCATCCAGAAAACGGCTCTTGATGTATCCGCTTTCTGTCACAACCGTGCGTGGGTCCATGGCGATGATGTCACCGGTCTGGATCCCAAGTGCCAGAGTATCCTGATCGGAATCGACATTTTCATCCAGCAGGATCTCCATATTTTCTTCGATCAGCTCGGTCTTCTGATCAGCAACGTGGGAAGAAGGCTCCTTGTTCAGCACTACACCGGTGTAAACTCTGCCATCACGAGTGTGAATGGTGCAGTTCTCCCCGTCCGCTGTAGACCACTGATGACCGCCGATGGTTGTGGGACGCAGACGTCCGTTTTCCTTGATGGAACGAACCATAGCTCCCAGTGTATCCACATGGGCCGCCAGTACCAGAGGCGAGCCGGAACCACCCAGAGTAACGAATACATTCCCCTTATTACTGCGCTCCGGGGAATACCCCAGAGAAGATAATTCGGACAACAGGTAATCAGTCACTTTTGTTGTAAAGCTGGACGGACTTGGGATAGAAGTCAAGGTGTATAACTGCTCTTTGATAAAGTTCATATGAGAGTTCATGTCTACATTCCTCCTGAAGGATATTTCTGATTACTATTGTAGCGAACCGGAGAAGAAAGGTCAACAAAGGATCTGACGAAAAGAAGAACGATCCAGCTACCGGACGAAAACGAGATTTTTGACAAGATACTTGTAAAAGAAATCACCGCCCCGTATAATAAAAGTCAGGAAATGGAAACATGATTTCCAGGAAAACATTTTAATGGAAAAGGTGAAAAAAGGTGCAGACAGACCAGAAAACAGGCGCACAGGCGGCGGACCCGATGACGGGGGAAGAAGTCCTGACCTGCGCGATCAATATCGGGGAGCAGCTCCTCGTGAGCGGGGCGGAGATCAGCCGTGTGGAGGATACGATCCGGAGGATCTGCAATGCCTACGGGATCCGGCAGAGCCATATTTTCTCGATCGCGTCGTGTATCATCGTGACGCTGGAGACGAAGGAGCGGAAGTGGATCACGCAGACGCGAAGAATTTTAAGTTACGGGACGGATATGTGGAAGCTGGACCGGCTGAATGACCTTTCGAGGCGGATCTGCGCGACGCAGCCGTCGTTTGCGGTGATCGATCAGGAATATGAAAAGATCTTAAAGGGACCGACATATTCCCCGGCGGTGCAGTGCGGGATCTATGCAATGACAGCCGGGGCGTTTGCCATTTTCTTTGGAGGAAATCTGTGGGATGGATTTGCGTCCCTGTTTGTCGGGGCGCTGATCCGCGTGACCTTATATGCGCTCTCCGCGATCAAGCTGAAGGCGATCTTCTCCAATATCCTCTGCTCTCTGATCTCCGGTATGGCATGTATTCTTGTCTGCTATCTCGGGATCGGACAGCATGTCGAGATGATCATGATCGGGAATATCATGCTCCTGATCCCGGGAGTCCTGATGACGAACTCATTCCGGGATTTCATCAGCGGGGACATGATCAGCGGACTTCTGCATTTTTCGGAGGCGATGATCACAGCCGTCTGTGTGGCAGCCGGGTTTATTCTTTCTAAAATACTTCTTGGAGGGATGTTATGAGTCAGGATGTTCTTTCAGTCATCGCATCGTTTTTCGGGTCGCTCGGATTTGCGATCATTTACAACATCCGCGGGCGCAGAGTCTGGATCCCGGCGATCGGCGGGGCAGTTTTCTGGGCAGTGTATCTTGTATTTTTACATTTTGTGAATAATGAATATCTGGGATTTTTCGTGGTTGCGATTTTGATCACGATCTACTCGGAGATCTGGGCGAGGATCTTAAAGACACCGGCGACGACGGTCCTGATGCCGACGGTCATCCCGCTGATCCCGGGAGGTTCCCTGTACTATGCGATGGACGCGGCTCTCCGGCGTGACATGCCGCAGTTTATCGTAAAGGGTCAGGCGGCGATCGGACTTGCGATCGGTAC
>OGEP01003144.1_pt1 | contig 13061 bp, 13 predicted proteins | sample 1570721 | NCBI WGS metagenome assembly OGEP01 (sample SAMEA2582131, study PRJEB24529) | metagenome | biome: Human gut stool | place: China | collected 2011 | reverse complement strand
ACGTAGCCCTTTGGCACGAACGTGATATCTCTCACTCATCAGCTGAGCGTATCATCGCACCAGACACAACCATCTTGATTGACTACATGCTCAACCGTTTTGGAAACATCGTTAAGAACTTGACGGTCTTCCCAGAAAACATGATCCGCAACATGAACTCAACCTTTGGTCTTATTTTCAGCCAGCGGGCTATGTTGACCTTGATTGAAAAAGGCATGACCCGTGAACAAGCTTACGACCTTGTTCAACCAAAAACAGCCTACTCTTGGGACAACCAAGTAGACTTCAAGCCACTGCTCGAAGCGGATCCAGAAGTCACTTCACGTCTCACTCAAGAAGAAATCGATGAAATCTTCAACCCAGTTTACTACACCAAGTGCGTGGATGAAATTTTCAAGCGCGTGGGGTTGGATTAAACATAAAAAAGAGCCTGGGCAAAAAGTCCAGGCTTTTGAATCTAAATTAGAAAAAATAGATGACGCAGTGATTGGTGTATTCCTTCGCTTTTTAAGCTCCAAGCGGGGGTGGTAGACGAACTTTTTTTAACTTGTTTGGAGTTCTTGCCCGCTCCCGTTTTCTTTATCTTAAATTTGACTGGCCAGTTGTCCGACTTTCTTGAGCATTTCTTGGCGTTCTTGGTCTGTTTTGCGTTCTACACTGCTGAGGACGGTCAGTTTGACTGGAGTAATTCCACACGGTTTCAGGACTTGATTTTTCAGTACCTTGCCGTAGTCTTGGACAAAAGGCAAGGCAAAAGCAGGTGTGTTGTGGCTGGTGATAATCCAGCCGGACTTGCCTTGCAGGTGGCCTTGGAGGCCAACTTTTTTATAAGAGTAAGCAAAGTCAGCCGCAAAGACGCGGTCGATAAAGCCTTTGAGAATGGCCGGCATACCGCTCCACCAGATAGGGAAAATGAAAATCAGCTGGTCTGCCCAAGTAATCAAATCCCTGTATTTTGCCATTTCAGGGTCTTTGTGCAGGTCACGGCGTCTATGTTCTTGGTCAAAGCGCAAAATCGGATTAAAATTTTCAGCATACAAGTCCAAAGTTTTCACCTCGTGCTTTTTAGAAAGATTGCTTTGAACTTCTTTGAGAATAGCAGCATTGAAGCCGGTTGGGCTGGGGTGGGTGTAAATAATCAAGGTTTTCATGATTGTTCTCCTTTGATATAAATGTCAAGCATATGCTCAATCGTGCTTTGGATGGCTTGAAGATCAAGGTCTTGTCCGATAGGACTGTTGGTCAGAACGGCTAGGCCTGTGATAAAGCTCCAAAAGTGAAAAAGGCTTTCTGTTTCGCTATTGCTAAAATTTTCCTCCTTGCGAAGCTTTAAAACGAGCTCCTTAAATTTATCAAATCCAGGCAAGTCAGACTCCAAGAGAATAGTGTCCTGCGTCACCTTCATATATTTAAAAGGAAATTTGATAAAGAGGGCTTCAAAAAAATGAGGGTAGGTCTTGGCAAAAATAATGAAATTAAGTCCAAGCTGGGTCAGCTGATCGCGCGCAGAACCAGTCGCATCAATATTTTCATTGATTTCCTGATTGAGAAAGAGCGAAAGCTGAGTCAAAACGACTTTGAGATAGCCTTCCTTGCTCTCAAAATGGCGGTAAGGGCTGCCGTGAGTCACACCGCAGACCTTGGCAACAGTCCTGAGCGAAAGCTGCTCAATTCCATGTTTTCCGATTTCGTCAATCCCTGTTTGGATAAGCTGTTCTTTCAGCTGGGCAGTATTGCGTTTCATGTATCTCCTCCAAAAGTATACACTGTCTACTTATCTATCTTTAGTATACACTGTCTACTTTTCTTGTCAACTAATTTGATGCTTTCTTCTAGTCTAAGATGTGGCAGAATTTGCTTTGGGTAAGATAAAATATTATAATGATATCAAAAATGATGACGCTTTCTTTTTAGAGCGAATAGCTCAATTGAAAGAAGCACCGAGAAAAGGAGGACACCTATGAAGAAAATTATCAACGATCCAACAGCAGTTGTGAACGAGATGCTGGACGGCTTGGCCTATATTCACAGCGATTTGGTTTATCGGGTCGAGGGCTTTGATATCATCGCTCGCAAGAGTGAGAAGACGGGCAAGGTTGGCCTGATTTCTGGTGGCGGAAGCGGCCATGAGCCTTCCCACGCTGGCTTTGTCGGCGAGGGCATGCTGTTGGCTGCTATCTGCTGAGCGGTCTTTATTTCACCAACATCATCGCTGACAAGGCCAAAGAGCACAAGTTCACTATTATGATGGGGCGTACCCACGGTGTGCACGCTGAGCCGACAACATTTGGTCTTAAATTGGCGACTTGGTACAGCGAAATGAAACGTAACATCGAGCGTTTCGAGCATGCGGCTGCTGGTGTGGAAGCTGGTAAGATTTCTGGTGCGGTTGGTAACTTTGCCAACATTCCACCATTTGTAGAGCAATACGTCTGCGACAAATTGGGTATCCGTGCTCAAGAAATCTCTACACCAGTGCTCCTCGTGACCTTCATGCTGAGTACTTTGCAGTTCTTGCTAGCATCGCAACTTCTATCGAGCGTATGGCAACGGAAATCCGTGGTCTTCAAAAATCAGAACAACGCGAAGTGGAAGAATTCTTTGCTAAAGGTCAAAAAGGTTCATCTGCTATGCCTCACAAACGTAACCCTATCGGTTCTGAAAATATGACTGGGCTAGCGCGTGTTATCCGTGGTCACATGGTGACAGCTTATGAAAATGTCGCTCTCTGGCACGAACGTGACATCTCTCACTCATCAGCTGAGCGTATCATCACACCAGACACCACTATCCTCATCAACTACATGCTTAACCGCTTTGGCAATATCGTCAAGAATTTGACCGTCTTCCCAGAAAACATGAAACGCAACATGGGTTCAACTTTCGGTTTGATTTTCAGCCAACGCGTCATGCTTAAGTTGATTGAAAAAGGTATGACCCGCGAACAGGCATATGATTTGGTTCAACCAAAAACAGCCTACTCATGGGACAACCAAGTGGACTTCAAACCACTCCTCGAAGCAGATGAAGAAGTCACATCCCGCCTCACACAAGAAGAGATTGATGGGTTATTTAATCCAACTTACTATACTAAACGTGTAGATGAGATTTTTAAACGTGTTGGGTTGGATTAATAATAAATAAAAAGTAACTGTTTTGCAGTTGCTTTTTATTTGATGAATGAAAATTATTTGAAAGTTTCAACTTTTTAGTTAAATTATTTCTGACATATAGTTTTTTGTGTTATAATCGGAATAGATGTTAGTCGTTAGACCCTTTATATAAACCGATAATATTATAGGAGATTTTATGAAGAATTTTGGAAGCAATTTAAGAAATTTACGAGAGTCTATGCGTATAACCAGAGAAGTGCTATGTGATGATGAAAGTCAGTTGTCTGTACGACAATTAGCACGAATTGAAACAGGGGTATCTTTACCGAATATCGGAACTGCTCTTTTTATAGCAGCCCAACTTGGTGTAAGTTTAGATGCGTTAACTCGAGGAGAAAAATTAGAGTTACCTCAGAGATACAAAGAGTTGAAATATCTTATCTTGAGAATTCCTACTTATTTTGACAAACTAAGGATTGAAGAGAAGGAATCTCAATTTAGTGAAATTTTTGAAAAATACTATGAAAATCTTCCTGAGGATGAACAGGTTATTATAGATGGATTACAATCGAAGTTTGAAGTTTACCAAACTGGAAATATAGATTTTGGTATAGATATGTTATCAGAGTACTTTGCTCAAGTTAAAGTAAAGAAGGATTATAAATTTAATGATCTAATTATTATTGATTTATATCTAACCTGTTTGATCGTCACAGATTTTTCAGAAGAACTCTATAATCAAGAAATTTTTCAGACTGTACAAGATAACATTTTAAAACAAAGTAGTACTCTAGAGTTAGATAATCTATTTTTATTAAATCAAGTAATACTTAGTTGCATCAATATTTCATTAAAGATTAAGGATAACAGTCGTATTGAGGAGTTACTAACCTCTAGTCATGATATTATGACTAGAATTCAAGATTTTCAGCGAATGCCAGTATATTTTATGTATAAATGGAAAAACGAATTACAGAATTATAGAAGCATTGATGGCGCCGTAGATTCATATGAGCAGTCTAAGCTATTTGCAAATATAATTGGACAAGGTTACTTGGTAGAAAAGCTAACTGATGAGTGGGAATCTGATCTCGTAACATTTAAATCGCGGGTCTAATATCAACTGGACATTTTTGTCATGTTCTCTTTTCTTTAGGAACGGTATAATAAGTACATAACTAATATAAAAGAGGTTTTCAAAATGTCTATTTTTAAAAATAAATATCTATTACTTATGGTTGTATCGTTATTCTTTAAAGGTGTTACCCTCGCTATGACTGGTAGCTGGTGGCCTATTGGCTGATAAGCCAAGAAATTTGCTCTGATATTTTGATTGACTCCCCTTATAGTGAATTTTATTTTTTCACTATAAAGGGAATCTTCATATGTCCAATATTAGTAGAAGAGAAATTAGGAGTTTTTCAATCATTACTTAGCCAAAAGCGACCGCTTACCCAATTTAGTAAGTAGTATCAGATTAGCGATCAAACACCTCAGTCTTGGAAAAAGAAGTATTAAAAATCTGATATTGACTGTTACATTAACTTTTACAACACATAATGTCATCAAATAAAATTAAGCAACCTGACTCCTTGGAAAATTCAGGAATCAGGTTGCTTAATTGTTTTATTATTTCACTGTCTACTTGACAGGGAGCTATTCAACCTGCTTCGTTTGTTTCTTTTTACCCTTATTCAACTCTCTCAAAGTACAGTATCACATTCACAGCAATGAGCGGTAGTAGGACTGCGTAGAGAGCATACTCGTGGTAGCTTTTTGATAGTACGGCAGCTAGGTAGACGCCGAGTGCGAAAGAGATAATGGCAAAAAAGATGTGAGAGGCTTGGGTGAGAAGGTCTTTATTTTTTTGGCTGATACCTTTGGTCAATAGCAGAGCTAGGCGTTTGAGATTACCAGTCATCATCATATTGGCATAGGCTAAGCCACGGACCTTGGTGAAGGTGCTGAGCTGGAGCGAACTAACGAAGGATAGTAGGCTAACGGTTACATTGGATGTGACATAAGGTGTACGCACCGCAGTGACAAAGGTTAGTAGTAGGATTAATAGCGCATTGAAACGATGCCAATGAATGTGGCGCTGCATCAATTCTTCTCGGAGGAAATGGTGAATAACCTGTCCTAGGAGAAAGGCAAGTATGGGAGGAAGATAGGTGCTAGCGACAGCTAATTTTCCATCAGCCAGATGAACCGTTGCCATAATCAGGTTCCCTGTCTGCATGCCAACGAAGTGGCCTCCCTGAGTCAGATAGGAGAAGCCGTCGAGGAAACCGCTGATAAAGGTGAGGAGAACAGCGACCCTACGGTGCTCAAAAATACGATAATGCTTACTCATGTTGGTCTAACTTCCTAAATAATCTTAACTTATATTGTAGTACGATTGTGGTCCAGAAACAAGCTTATGTAAAGGAATTTGTAGGGATTTTTGTGCTATAATAAGAACATGACAAGATTTTTAGATAGTGAAACAATGGGTGACGAGGAGTTCGTTGAACGTACCCTTCGTCCACAATATTTAAGAGAATATATCGGGCAGGATAAGGTCAAGGACCAGCTGAAAATTTTTATTGAGGCGGCAAAATTGCGTGATGAGTCTTTGGACCATGTGCTCTTGTTTGGGCCTCCTGGTCTTGGTAAGACGACTATGGCCTTTGTTATTGCCAATGAACTTGGCGTCAATCTCAAGCAAACTTCGGGTCCTGCCGTTGAAAAAGCGGGAGACTTGGTTGCTATTCTCAATGACCTAGAACCAGGCGATGTCCTTTTCATCGATGAAATTCACCGTATGCCTATGGCGGTGGAAGAGGTGCTCTATAGCGCCATGGAAGATTTCTACATTGACATTATGATTGGTGCTGGTGATACGACGCGTAGTGTCCATCTTGATTTACCACCATTCACTTTGATTGGGGCAACCACTCGTGCGGGCATGTTGTCAAATCCATTGCGGGCGCGTTTTGGGATTACGGGACACATGGAATACTATGAAGAGGCTGATTTGACGGAAATCGTTGAGCGGACCGCTGATATTTTTGAGATGGAAATTACCCATGAAGCTGCTTTAGAATTAGCCCGCCGAAGTCGTGGAACCCCTCGTATCGCCAACCGTCTCTTGAAACGTGTGCGTGACTACGCACAGATTATGGGTGACGGGCTCATCAATGATAAGATTACGGACAAAGCATTGACCATGCTTGATGTGGACCATGAGGGTCTAGACTATGTTGACCAAAAGATTCTCCGTACCATGATTGAGATGTATGGTGGAGGTCCCGTTGGTTTGGGGACGTTGTCAGTCAATATTGCGGAAGAGCGTGATACGGTCGAGGACATGTACGAGCCCTATCTCATTCAAAAAGGCTTTATCATGAGAACTCGGACGGGGCGCGTGGCAACGGCGCGAGCCTATGAACATCTAGGTTACCAACAACCCAATCAACAATAATGACTAAGCTGACTTCATGGAGCTCAGCTTTTTTGGCTTAAAATAATGGGCATGGCTGTGAGACAAGACCGTCACAATTAAGTTAAGGTATTATAACAGAAAAAATTTTGTTATAATAAACATAAGGAGTTTCTCATGAAAAAAGTCTGTTTTGTTTGCCTTGGGAATATTTGCCGTAGCCCGATGGCGGAATTCGTCATGAAACATTTGGATAAGAAGCAAGAGCTCTGGGTTGAAAGTCGTGCGACATCAACTTGGGAGCATGGTAATCCCATCCATTCAGGCACTCAAAAGATTTTTCAAAAATATGCTATCGCTTATGATAAGGGTAAGGTTTCTCAGTCAATCAGTCAGTCCGATTTTGGAACATTTGATCTTATCATCGGTATGGATGAGCAGAACGTTCGTGATTTGAGGATGTTTTCGAATGGACGTTACGATGATAAAATTGCTCTCTTTTGTGATGGCGGTGTTCCAGATCCCTGGTACACGGGCGACTTTGAAGAAACATATCACTTAGTAACCACTAGCTGTGCCCAATGGTTAAATAAGATTTTAGGAGAATAACTCTTGAAGAAAAGTAGAAGATTTACAATGACTCGCAATCAGTTTGAAATTATCGCTGTGATTGTGATTCTTGTCCTTGGTTTATCGGTCTTGACAGTGAGTCTGCCGTCTCAAGCGACCTTGACTTATGATAAGGGAGCCTTGGTTTACAAAGGAACCGTGGTGAATCACCGCATGAATGGTAAGGGAAAATTGACCTATAGCAACGGCGATACTTATGAGGGCGATTTTGTGAATGGGACTTTCAGTGGTCAAGGAACTTTCACCTCTAAAAATGGCTGGTCTTACACCGGCGACTTTAAAAAGGGGCAACCGGATGGTCAAGGAACCTTAAATGCTAAAAATGGTAAGGTCTATAAAGGCACGTTTAAACAGGGGATTTATCAAAAATGAGAATAAAATGGTTTTCTTTGGTTAGGGTGACGGGGCTTTTATTAGTTTTACTCTACCATTTCTATACGAAGATTTTTACCGGTGGCTTCATTGGAGTAGATATTTTCTTCACCTTCTCTGGCTACCTGATTACAGCACTGCTGGTTGATGAATTCGTGCGGTCTAAGAAAATTGATATCATCGGATTTTTGAGGCGGCGATTTTATCGGATTGTCCCTCCTTTAGTCTTGATGGTCCTGGTAACTATTCCCTTCACCTTCTTGGTGCGTAGTGATTACCGTGCTGGAATTGGTGGGCAAATTGCAACAGCTCTGGGCTTCACCAGCAATTTCTATGAGATTTTGACGGGTGGAAATTATGAGAGTCAGTTTATTCCTCATCTTTTTGTTCATACCTGGAGCTTGTCTATTGAGGTTCATTTTTACATTCTTTGGGGGCTCTTTGCTTGGTTATTAGCTAAGTGGTCGAAAAATCAACAGCACTATCGCGGGACCTTGTTCTTAGCTTCGGCAGTGATTTTTGCCATTAGTTTTCTGACCATGTTTGTACGAGCGTTTTTGGTAAGTAATTTCTCTACAATCTACTTCTCAACGCTATCGCACATTTTCCCATTTTTCCTAGGGGCTATGTTTGCGACTATGTCAGGGATTAAAGAAACCACCAGTCGTTTCAAGAAAAATGTTCGCCTCTGGAGTAGACCAAAGACAATTGGCATTATGGTAGGGAGCTTTGCTCTCTTGGTGATCTTGACTTTCGCTTTAAATTTCAATAATATTTTGACCTACCTCTTTGGCTTTGTTTTGGCTAGCCTTTTCGGATCGGTCATGATTTATGCGGCGCGTGTTCTCAATGACCAGACGCCTAATGCCAAGGAACCAGCAGTTATCAATTATATTGCTGATGTCAGTTATGGGATTTACCTTTTTCACTGGCCTTTCTACATCATTTTTGGGCAGTTGGCTCCCAACTGGTTAGCATCGATTCTGACGGTGATTTTCTCAATGGTTTTTGCGACGATTTCTTTCTATATGGTTGAACCCTTCATCGCTGGAAAAAAAGCTGCGCTTTGGAGTTGGGATTTTGACCTCAAACCTTATGCCAAACTGGTTTATGCTATTTTGGGTGTGCTGACGCTGGTTACCTTGTTAACCGCCACCTTCTCACCAAGTGTTGGTAAATTTGAAACGGAGCTTTTGGTAAATTCTTTACAACAAGCAAGTACTAATACCAATCGTACCCATACTCTTGCAGCTGGTGATGCTAGTGCATTGAGTGATATTACAATTATCGGTGACTCCGTTGCCCTTCGTTCTAGCAGTGCTTTCACAAAATTGATGCCAGGGGCTCAGTTAGACGCAGCGGTCAGCCGTAATTTCAGCGAAGCTTATGATATTTTTGAAAATCATATCAAGACAAATAGTCTCTCTAAGACGATTGTTTTAGCAGTTGGTGTTAATTCACTTGATAATTATAAGCGTGACCTTAAGAAGTTTACCGATGCCCTGCCATCTGGCTATCGTCTCGTCTTGGTTAGTCCTTATAATGCTAAAAATATTACCCAGGTAGCTGAGGTTCGTGATTATGAACTCCAATTGGCTAAGAAATACAGTTACGTTGCAGTGGCTGATTGGTACCAAGTTGCAACAGACCATCCTGAAATTTGGACCGGCACAGATGGTGTTCACTACAGTGATAGTGATTCAACAGGTGCCGACCTCTACGTTCAAACGGTTCAAAAGGCTGTCCAAACAGCTGCTAAAAAAGATGCAAAATAAGGGTTAAAGGTTAGAACTTTAATGGTTCTAGCCTTTTTGCATCATCAGAGTTAAAGAGGTCAAAAAGATCGCAAATTTCCTAGTAGAAAGGGTTCAAAATTATCTTATAATAATGATAATTCAGAATGTTTACAAATTCGAAAAAACGTTTACAGATAGCCTTAAAAGCCCTATAATATAGGTGAAAAAAAGATAAGGAAAAAGGTAGGAAGAATAATGGCTGATATGATTTACGACCTCATTGCTGACGTCTGGATTGCAATTGCAGGAATTGATTCACGTTGGGAAAGTTTAGCATAACATGGCACAGAGGGCTGGAGCAACTGCTTCAGCTTTTTTCAAACACTGATGAGTAATAGTTATAGGCTTTTAATAAAAATTTTCCCAAATATTCAGAAAATTATGTTACAATATTTAAAAGACTATCTTAATATGAGGAAAAAACATGACACTAGTATATCAATCAACGCGCGATACCAATAACAAAGTAACTGCTAGCCAGGCCATTTTGCAAGGTTTGGCAACAGACGGTGGACTCTTCACGCCAATCAGTCTTCCAGAAGTTAACCTTGATTTCGACCAATTAAAAGATGCTTCATACCAAGAAGTAGCTAAAATCGTTTTGTCAGCTTTTTTGGATGACTTCACTGAAGAAGAGTTAGATTACTGTATCACTAACGCCTACGACAGTAAGTTTGACACACCAGCTATCGCACCATTGGTAGATTTGACTGGTCAATACAATTTGGAGCTTTTCCACGGGTCAACCATCGCTTTCAAAGATATGGCTCTATCAATCTTGCCATACTTGATGACAACCTCAGCTAAAAAGCAAGGTGTTAACAATAAAATTGTTATCTTGACAGCAACCTCTGGAGATACAGGTAAAGCGGCTATGGCAGGTTTTGCTGACGTGCCAGGAACAGAAATTATCGTTTTCTATCCCAAAGATGGTGTCAGCAAGATTCAAGAGCTTCAAATGACCACACAAACAGGTGCTAACACACATGTTATCGCCATTGACGGTAATTTCGACGATGCTCAAACTAATGTTAAGGCGATGTTTAATGATGAGGCGCTTCGCGCCAAATTGCTAGCGCAAAAGACACAATTCTCATCAGCCAACTCAATGAATATCGGTCGCTTGGTTCCACAAGTTGTTTACTACGTTTACGCCTATGCACAATTGCTCAAATCAGGAGCTATTCAAAATGGCGATCAAGTCAACTTTACAGTTCCAACAGGAAACTTCGGTAACATCCTTGCTGCCTACTATGCTAGCCAAATCGGTGTTCCAGTTGGCAAACTTATCTGTGCTTCAAATGAAAACAATGTCTTGACAGACTTCTTTAACACAGGTGTCTACGATAAAAAACGTGAGTTCAAAGTCACAACAAGCCCATCAATGGACATCTTGGTATCTTCAAACTTAGAACGTCTCATTTTCCATTTGCTTGGAAATGATGCTGAGGCTACTAAATCATTGATGGAAGCGCTAGTGGAGATCGGGGAATACAAACTCCAAGCTGTTCGCCCAGAAATTCTTGAACTTTTCGCCGCAGGCTATGCGACAGAAGAAGAAACAGCTGCAGAAATTAACCGTGTTTACAAGGCTGACAACTACATCGAAGATCCACACACTGCAGTTGCGTCAGCAGTTTACACTGCTTACAAAGCTAAAACCGGTGACCAACGTCCTACAGTTATCGCCTCTACAGCTAGCCCATATAAATTCCCTCGCGTAGCGGTCGAAGCAGTTACAGGTAAGGATAGCGGAGATGACTTCAAAGCGGTTCAAGAACTCCATGACTTGTCAGGTGTTGCTATTCCAAAAGCAGTTGATGGACTTGAAACAGCGGAAGTACGACATAAAACCGTTGTTGCAGTAGCTCAAATGCAAGACGCTGTTGAAAAATATTTAGGTGTCTAATAAATGAGACTCCAATAAATAGAATGAAGCTGAGCAAATTTGCCCAGCTTTCTTCTATATAAGATAGGAAAGAGTAGATGAATCAGAAAAAGAAAATCATGAACCTAGCTCTGCCTGCAATGGCAGAGAACGTCCTTCAGATGCTGATGGGGATGGTTGATAACTATCTTGTTGCCCAGCTTGGTCTTGCATCCGTCTCGGGCGTATCTGTAGCAAATAATATCATCGCCATTTACCAAGCCCTCTTTATTGCTCTTGGAGCAGCTACTTCAAGCTTATTGGCTAAAAAAAGTGGTGCGGGACAGTTAGCGGAAGCCAATCAGCTACGGTCGCAGTCAGTATTTATTACCCTTTTGGTGGGGCTAGTATTAGGCTTGTATTCAATTCTTCTTGGTCCTTGGACATTAGGAATTTTAGGGACGGCAAGTAATGTTACCGCCATGGGTGGCTTATATTTGTCTTTGATTGGTGGGACAATTGTTATATTAGGGTTACAAACAACCTTTGGAGCCATTCTTCGTGTCGAAGGAAAGCCGAGGCTACCTATGTATGTTAGCTTGCTGACAAATATTATCAATGTAATCTTGTCTGCCATCGCTATTTATGTCTTCCATTTAGGAATCGTTGGCGTCTCACTTGGAACCATTCTATCAAGGATAATCGGAATAATCATCCTAGCCACCTACCTTCCAATAAAAAATATTTTAGGAGGTATCCGATTGAAGATTGATAGAAATTTTCTATCAATTGCCCTTCCAGCAGCTGGCGAACGCCTGATGATGCGTGCAGGAGATGTCGCCATTGTGGCTATAATTGTTGCTTTTGGAACAAAAGTTGTTGCAGGGAATGCCATCGGTGAAGTCATAACTCAGTTCAATTATATGCCGGGAATGGGAGTGGCGACAGCAACTGTCATATTAACAGGGCATTTAGTAGGTCAAGGTAATCTTCTGGAGACTAAAAAGTTGATTCAACAATCCTATTGGATAGCGTTTAGCTTAATGGCAGCCGTAGGACTGATAGTTTTTGCGCTGGGCTACCCTCTGACACCTCTGTTTACAATTGATAAAACAGCAGTGGCATCTAGTATGATAGTTATCATCATGTCGGGCTTGGGAGCTCCAACTGCAGCAGGAACCATGGTTTACACAGCACTTTGGCAAGGTCTGGGACAAGCCAAACTACCATTTTATGCGACTACCATCGGCATGTGGGTGCTTCGCATTGGCTTGGGGGTTGTTTTAGGCATAGTGTCCCACCTAGGTCTATTGGGCGTTTGGTTAGCGACCATTATTGACAATAGCTTCCGCTGGATTTTCTTAAAATGGCGTTATCATCAATATATGAAAGAAATGTAAGCAGTTACTGAATTGCTTACATTATTTTTTTACAAAAAAAAGACGCTAAAATGCTTGCAAGGGGCCACCAAATTTGATATTATATACTGGTGCTGTAAATGAACAGCTTTAGCTATGATACAAGAGGTTGCGACACGCTAGGTTGCATTGCCACGCAAAGGCACGTCGGTTTTCTTGAGGAGCTAGCCTATTATCGTAAATAGACGAGAGGAGAAAAGATGGCAAACAAAAAAATCCGTATCCGTTTGAAAGCATACGAACACCGTACACTTGATACAGCGGCTGAAAAAATCGTTGAAACTGCAACACGTACAGGTGCAACAGTTGCTGGACCAGTTCCACTTCCAACTGAACGTAGCCTTTACACAATTATTCGTGCGACTCACAAATATAAAGATTCTCGCGAACAATTCGAAATGCGTACACACAAACGCTTGATCGACTTCATCAACCCAACACAAA
>OGEP01003142.1_pt1 | contig 13064 bp, 10 predicted proteins | sample 1570721 | NCBI WGS metagenome assembly OGEP01 (sample SAMEA2582131, study PRJEB24529) | metagenome | biome: Human gut stool | place: China | collected 2011 | reverse complement strand
ATTAATTTCGTAACTATACATTTTGGGCTGCAAAAATACGAATAATATTTGAATAATCAATGCACTACATCTTTTTTTTAATTTTTAAGAGCTTATTTCCCGGAAATCATTTCAATGGAAAGAAATTTGGGTGTAGCCATCCGCTCGCCAAGGCTACACCTTTTCCACCGGATAGCTACACCCATTGCCTCGGATGGCTACACCCTTTCTGCTTTCTTCAGGCTTCTCCCTTTATATCCAATATAGGTGGAGTATCTTCTTCCTGCAACCGGATCGGACCAAACGCACGCTCGTATTTGGCTATATTTTCTTCAAGCGCCCGTTGTAAACGTTTGGCGTGTTCGGGAGCAAGGATAACACGCGACTGCACTCCCGCTTTGGGCAATCCGGGTAATACCCGTACAAAATCGAGCACAAATTCTGAACTTGAATGAGTGATAATGGCTAAATTAGCATATGTGCCCTGTGCCACTTCTTCTTTCAATTCTATTTGCAACTGATTATCGGGATTCTGATTTTCCATACTTTAATTATTATTGATTATTCTAAATTCTTCTGGCACAAATATACAGATAATGTTTTATAGTAAAGACAAATGCCTTACACTCTTTTCAACAGAATGCAAGGCATGCAATAACAGACCATTATTAACAACTCCCCCTCTTTCTTTATCCAATACCTGAAGCCAGATCAGGAACATCCGGATTGTTAAGAAAGGAAGAACAGACTTATATAGTTTTCAAACGATATCTGAATAATTTCTGGAACAGTTATAAATCATAAACGGCGAACAATAACCTCCGTACACTTTGATAGTGCTATCTTATTCATTGTTCACCGTTCATAAACCACCACCCATTATTAAGAGTTAGATGTCAACTTATCTTTCACCTCAGTAGCTTTATCAGCCACCTTTTCGGCCACTTTAGCACCTGTCTTCACGGCCTTCTCTTTTGCTTCAACGACTGCCAATTCGGCATCTGCCTCTATTTCATGAAGAGCATTGAACACATCATTTTTCAATTTCTTAGCTTTCGCTGTGCGCGAAAAATGATAAACCAGCGCACCGATGGCAGAACCGATTCCAAGTCCCACCAGGAATTTTGCATTTCCACTTCCCATAAACTATTAATTTTTATATAACCACAATAAACAATATCGTTCTATAATAAAGCTCGTTTTCCCTATCGGGAACGACTGAAAAAAGAGGCTATCCAAAGAAATAAAATGGCACCGACAACGGAAGTAATCAAACTACCGATGATTCCGGTTGCTGCCAGCCCGAGAAGGGCAAATACCCAGCCACCCAACACAGCACCTATAATCCCTAACAGGAGATTGACTAAGAGGCCGAAACCTCCTCCGCGCATTATCTTACCGGCAAAATAACCGGCAAGGATACCTATCAAAATGTACCAGATAAAATTCATAATGCTTGATTTATATTGTTTTGTTATAGGAACGCTATAGGCACTGAAATGTTCGGGAGTCAAAGAAGGAATTAACGACTATTGAGAAACCTGCCTAAGCAAGCAGTACAGACAGATCGGATTTTCGGGTAACAAATTGTGGCGCTTACTAAAAAGAGGTTATCTTTGCCGAAAAGATAATCTTAGGGTCTATGAAAAATATAATTTACAACATAAAAAAGCAGTCTGAGATGTCTGATGAAACAATAGATTTACTGACGAAACAGCTGACTCCGTGCCGATTCCCCAAAAGGTATCTGCTGATACGGGAGGGAGTCTATCACAAATACGCTTATTTCATAGAAAAAGGAATCACACGGTCGTACTGGCTGGTAGACGGAAAAGAGGTTACGACTTCTTTTTCGTGTGAAGGAGATATCGTGTTCAGCATGGATGAGTTATATTACGGTAAACCTAGTGAAGAGTTTGTGGAAACACTGGAAGATGTACTGCTCTATGCCATCCCCATCAAGACACTGACCGAACTGTACGAAACAAATATAGAATTGGCTAATTGGGGAAGAGTCATTCATCAGAATGGATACCGGGAACTCCATCGCAAACATAAAGAACGGCTGACATTGTCGGCCCGAGAGAGGTATGCAAAACTTAAAGAAAGGCTTCCCGATGTCTGCAGCCGGGTCAATCTGGGTTATATTGCCGCCTATCTGGGCATTACTCTGCCTACCCTGAGTAAAATAAGGGCGGAAGAGTGATTTTAATGTAGGGCAAATGCTGACAGCAAAATAGATTGTACATTTGCCGCTTAACACATTTAAATCAATTATATCATGGAATTAAAGAAAAGAGAGAATATAGGTTGGATTGACCTGCTGAGGGTGCTCGCCTGCTTCTTCGTTGTTTTTTCGCACTGCTGCGATGCGTTCATCGGGCAATTTGACGCCAATCGGGAGTCGTTTCTGACAGGAACATTTTTAGGTAGCTTGATGCGCCCATGTGTACCCATTTTTGTTATGATGACCGGTGTATTGCTATTTCCCGTACGAACCGACATGGGGACATTTTACAAGAAGAGGATCGGGAGACTGATTCCTCCGATAATCTTTTGGTCACTGGTCTTACCTGTACTGTATTTCGTATATCTGAACTACATCAACCCTGATACTCAAAATCCATTGATTTCCATGCCGGATCATAGTTTGGAGGCTTTGTGGATCAAACTGTATACATTTATCTTTAACTTCAATTTCGATACAGTTCCATTATGGTATCTCTATATGCTGATTGGCCTGTATTTGGTGATGCCTATTGTCAGTGGTTGGTTGGAAAAAGCGTCGAAAAAGGAACTGAAGCTATTCCTAAGCATTTGGGGCGTGAGTCTAATAGCACCTTACGTTAAAATGTTTGCTCCGATGCTGGGCTATCAAGGCAACTATGGCAATATGGGTTTATGGGGAATATGTGATTGGAATGATTACGGAACTTTCTATTATTTCTCAGGATTTATCGGCTATCTTTTACTGGCCTATTATCTTACGAGGTATCCACTAAAATGGAGTTGGAAGAAACTCTTGGGCGTCACCATTCCGATGTTTCTGGTAGGCTACCTGATTACCTCATACGGATATGTCATCACACAGAACCACTTCCCTGGTAATTATGCCTATCTGGAAATTGTATGGTACTTTGCAGGCATCAACGTGTTTATGATGACCTTCCCGGTATTTGTAATCGTGCAGAAAATAAAGGTTCCTTCAAACCGATGGTTATCCCATATGGCATCACTCACATTCGGCATTTACCTGAGCCACTACGTATTTGTATTTGTCGCCTACGACTTGTTGGATAAGGAACAGTTACCATATATCGTACGTATCATCAGTATGGCCTGTCTCGTATTCCTGACATGCTACGCTATCGTCTGGTTAATGTCGAAAAGTAAACTAACCGATCGTTTCATACGATAACATCCTATAAAAAAAGAGCAATCACCTTTACGGCAATTGCTCTTTTTCAGTTATAGTCAATTGAATTGTATTATTCTACTTCATTATAGTCAAGCACTGTCTTTTTGTTAGCCAAAATACGATCGTACTCTTCTTTAGAACCTACAATGATCTTATCAAATTCGCGCAGTCCTGTACCTGCCGGAATGAGGTGACCGCAAATTACGTTCTCCTTCATACCTTCCAATTTATCTATCTTACCGTTGATGGCAGCTTCGTTCAAGACTTTAGTTGTTTCCTGGAAGGAAGCAGCTGACATAAAGCTTGAAGTCTGCAATGCAGCACGAGTGATACCCTGGAGAATCTGAGTAGAAGTAGCGGCAACAGCATCACGCACTTCAACCGGTTTAAGGTCACGGCGTTTCAACATACTGTTTTCATCACGCAACTTACGGGCAGTAACAATCTGACCTGCCTTCAAGTTTTCAGAATCACCAGCATCTACAACTACCTTCTTACCCCAGATACGATCATTTTCTTCCATGAATTCCAGTTTATCGACAACCTGTTGTTCAAGGAAACGAGTATCGCCCGGCTCGTCGATAGTTACTTTACGCATCATCTGACGAACGATAATTTCAAAATGCTTATCATTAATCTTCACACCCTGCAAACGGTATACGTCCTGAACTTCATTCACAATATATTCCTGTACAGCCGTAGGACCTTTGATCGCCAAAATATCAGCCGGAGTGGTAGCACCATCAGACAGCGGAGTACCGGCACGAACGTAATCGTTCTCCTGTACAAGAATCTGTTTAGACAGCGGAACAAGATATTTCTTCACTTCACCGGTCTTAGAAGTAACGATGATCTCACGATTACCACGTTTCACCTTACCCATAGTTACCTCACCATCAATTTCAGATACAACAGCAGGGTTCGACGGGTTACGTGCTTCAAACAACTCTGTAACACGAGGAAGACCACCGGTAATATCACCAGCCTTACCTACGGCACGCGGAATCTTAACGATTACCTCACCAGCTTTCACCTTCTGACCATTTTCGATCACGACGTGTCCACCCACAGGTAAGTTGTATGTACGAATCAAGTCACCATCTTCCGTCAAAATATGGGCAGAAGGAACTTTAGTTTTATCCTTAGATTCGATAATGATAATTTCACGAAGTCCTGTTGCTTCATCCGACTCAATCTTATAAGTAACGTTTTCAATAACGCCCTCGAATTCGATCTTACCAGTAGCCTCCGTTATGATAACAGCGTTGAACGGGTCCCACTTCGCAATCAGCTTACCTTTTTCTACTATTTCACCATCGGCTACATAAAGTGTAGAACCGTAAGGAACATTGTGTGTAGAAAGTACAATACCCGTATTGACGTCGATGAAACGAACTTCAGCCAAACGGCCTACTACCACTTTGGCAGCTTCGCCTGTCTCGTCGACAACGTCTACCGTACGGAGTTCTTCGAATTCCAAACGAGCATTGTTCTTGGCAACGATACTTGCATTAGCTGCGATATTGGCAGCCGTACCACCGGCATGGAATGTACGCAGTGTCAACTGTGTACCCGGTTCACCAATAGACTGGGCAGCAATTACACCGACAGCCTCACCTTTCTGAACCATATGGTTCGTAGCCAGGTTACGACCGTAACATTTCGCACAAACTCCCTTCTTCGATTCGCAAGTCAATACCGAACGGATTTCAACACTTTCGATCGGAGACTCCTGTATCTTCTTAGCGATATCTTCTGTAATTTCTTCACCACCAGCAACCAAGAGTTCTCCGGTCTGGGGATGTATGATATCATGTACGGATACACGACCAAGAATACGTTCGTACAGGGTAGCGATAACTTCATCGTTGTTCTTAAGGTCTGTACAAACCAATCCGCGGAGCGTACCGCAATCCTCTTCATTAATAATAACATCATGCGAAACGTCTACCAGACGACGAGTCAGATATCCGGCATCGGCAGTCTTCAATGCGGTATCGGCCAAACCTTTACGGGCACCGTGGGTAGAGATAAAATACTCCAATACGGAAAGTCCTTCTTTAAAGTTCGACAGAATCGGGTTTTCGATGATCTGACCACCTTCAGCACCTGCTTTCTGCGGCTTAGCCATCAAACCACGCATACCGGAAAGCTGACGAATCTGCTCTTTAGAACCACGGGCACCGGAATCAAGCATCATGTACACAGAATTGAAACCCTGATCATCAGAAGAAATTGTCTTCATCAAAATGTTAGACAACTCAGAGTTAACATGTGTCCAGATATCAATCACCTGATTGTAACGTTCGTTATTGGTAATGAAACCCATGTTATAGTTATTGATCACTTGCTCAACTTCGTCGTAACCTCTCTGAACAAGTGTCTCTTTCTCTTCTGGAATGATAATATCACCCAAGTTGAATGACAGACCGCCTTGGAAGGCCATCTTGTACCCCAGGTTCTTGATTCCGTCAAGGAAATCAGCAGTTTTAGCAACACCGCAAGCCTTGATTACGGCACTAATAATGTCACGCAGCGACTTCTTAGAGATAATAGTATTGATATATCCTACTTCAGGCGGAACGATCTCGTTCACGATTACACGACCTACTGAAGTTTCACGCATTACATCAACAATGTTTCCATTTTCGTCAAGGTCTTTCACAATAACCTTCACCGGAGCATGGATATCTACCTTGCCTTCATTATAAGCGATCAATGCTTCTTCCGGACCATAGAATATAAGCCCTTCACCTTTCGCGCCTTTACGAAGCTTAGTAATATAATACAGACCAAGCACCATATCCTGTGAAGGAACAGTAATAGGAGCACCATTAGCAGGGTTCAGAATATTGTGAGAAGCCAACATCAACATTTGGGCTTCAAGCACTGCTTCGTTACTCAAAGGCAAGTGAACCGCCATTTGGTCACCGTCAAAGTCGGCATTAAACGCTGTACATGCCAATGGGTGCAACTGGATAGCTTTACCCTCGATCATCTTGGGTTGGAAAGCTTGGATACCCAAACGGTGAAGTGTCGGAGCACGGTTCAGCAATACCGGGTGACCTTTCATTACGTGTTCAAGGATATCCCAAATCACCGGCTCCTTACGGTCTACAATTTTCTTAGCAGACTTCACAGTCTTTACGATACCGCGCTCAATCAGTTTACGAATAATGAACGGTTTGTACAACTCGGCAGCCATCAGCTTAGGAATACCACACTCGTGCATTCTCAATTCCGGACCAACAACAATTACCGAACGGGCTGAATAGTCAACACGTTTACCCAGCAAGTTCTGACGGAAACGTCCTTGCTTACCTTTCAAACTGTCTGACAATGATTTCAACGGACGGTTGGCATCAGTCTTAACTGCACTTGACTTACGTGAGTTATCAAACAATGAATCGACAGATTCCTGAAGCATACGTTTCTCGTTGCGGAGAATCACTTCAGGAGCCTTAATTTCAATCAAACGTTTCAAACGGTTGTTGCGGATAATCACACGACGATAAAGGTCATTCAAATCGGATGTAGCAAAACGACCACCATCCAACGGAACCAATGGACGAAGTTCAGGTGGGATCACCGGTACAATTCGTACAATCATCCATTCCGGCTTGTTGCGTCCGCGTGATGCACGGAACGACTCTACCACCTGAAGACGTTTCAGAGCCTCGTTCTTACGTTGCTGCGAAGCATCATTGCCGGCGCGGTGGCGCAATTCGTATGACAACGCATCAAGATCAAGACGTGCAAGCAAATCATAAATCGCTTCGGCACCCATCTTAGCGATGAACTTGTTAGGATCCGTATCTTCCAGATACTGGTTGTCTTTGGGAAGAGTATCAAGAATATCGAGATATTCTTCTTCCGATAGCAAATCGAATTCGGCAATGCCGTCTTCAGCTTTCACACCTGGCTGAATGACAACATAACGTTCGTAGTAAATGATAGAATCAAGTTTCTTAGTGGGAAGACCCAGTAAGTAACCGATCTTATTGGGCAGCGAACGGAAATACCAGATGTGAGCCACAGGCACAACAAGCTGAATATGTCCCATACGTTCGCGACGTACTTTCTTTTCAGTAACTTCTACACCACAACGGTCGCAGACAATACCTTTATAACGGATACGTTTGTATTTACCGCAATGGCATTCGTAGTCTTTGATCGGGCCGAAGATACGTTCGCAGAACAAACCGTCACGCTCGGGTTTGTACGTACGATAGTTGATGGTTTCAGGCTTTAATACTTCACCACTCGAATTCTCAAGGATTTCTTCCGGAGAAGCCAAACCGATAGAGATTTTCGAGAAATTGCTCTTGATCTTATTTTCTTTTCTAAAAGCCATACTTTTATAATTATATAATATGCTAATTAACTAAATAATGTGCCGATTGGCTAATGCCAATGTGCCAATAAGAAAACATACTAATTATGAAATGCCACAGCCAATGTACCTTGATCGGTACATTGGCATATTGGCACATTAGTTCATTATTCCAAATTGATGCTCAGCCCCAATCCTCTTAATTCGTGCAACAACACGTTCAAGGATTCAGGGATACCCGGCTGCGGCATAGGTTCGCCCTTCACAATCGCTTCATAAGCCTTAGAACGTCCTACAACATCATCCGACTTAATTGTCAAGATTTCCTGGAGAATATGTGATGCACCGAAGCCTTCGAGTGCCCAAACCTCCATCTCTCCGAAACGCTGACCACCAAATTGAGCTTTACCACCAAGAGGTTGCTGAGTAATCAATGAGTATGGACCGATAGAACGTGCGTGCATCTTGTCTTCAACCATGTGACCGAGTTTCAACATATAAGTAACACCTACAGTTGCTGGTTGGTCAAAGCGTTCTCCTGTACCACCGTCGCAAAGATAAGTCTTGCAATAGCGAGGCAAGCCAGCTTTATCTGTCCATTCGTTCAAGTCGTCAAGAGTTGCACCATCAAAAATCGGTGTAGCGAACTTCACACCCAAATTCTTTCCGGCACGTCCGAGGACAGCCTCAAAAATCTGACCAATGTTCATACGTGAAGGCACACCCAACGGGTTCAATACAATATCCACCGGAGTACCATCTTCCAGGAATGGCATGTCTTCCTGGCGAACAACACGTGACACGATACCTTTATTACCGTGACGACCTGCCATCTTATCACCTACACCAATCTTACGTTTCTTAGCAATATATACTTTAGCCATCTGAATGATACCAGCCGGAAGTTCATCACCGATAGTGATAGCAAACTTCTTACGCTTCAATTCAGCATCCAGCTCTTTGTATTTCTTGATAAAGTTCATAACCAGATCACGAACCATACCATTAGTATGGTCATCACTAGTCCAGTTACTCAGCTGAATAGAAGTAAAGTCAAGTGAATCAAAATCAGAAGCACTGAACTTAGATCCCTTAGCAATAACTTCTGCTCCTAAGTAGTCTTTCACACCCTGAGAAACCTTGCCTTCAGTCAAAGTCATCAGTTTCTTAACCAGAATACGCTTCAAGTCTGCAACCTTTGATTCAAACTCATCGTCAATCTTAGGCAACAATGCTTTATCCGCCAGTTTAGAGCTACGGTTCTTGATTACACGTGAGAAAAGTTTCTTATCAATAACAACACCTTTCAAAGAAGGAGAAGCTTTTAAAGAAGCATCTTTCACATCACCTGCCTTATCACCGAAGATAGCACGAAGTAGTTTTTCTTCCGGAGAAGGATCAGATTCACCTTTCGGAGTAATCTTACCGATCATGATATCACCCGGTTCGATACGCGCACCGATTCTTACGATACCATTTTCATCCAGGTCTTTAGTAGCTTCCTCACTTACATTCGGAATATCAGAAGTCAATTCTTCCATACCACGCTTCGTTTCACGAACTTCCAGAGAGTATTCTTCTACGTGAACAGAAGTCAACAAGTCCTCGCGAACCACGCGTTCGTTCAATACGATAGCATCCTCATAGTTATATCCCTTCCATGGCATATAAGCAACCAACAGGTTTTTACCCAAAGCTAATTCACCCTTTTCGGTAGAATAACCTTCAGTCAGGATGTCACCCTTCTTCACGCGCTGACCTTTGTCACAAATCGGACGCAAGTCAATAGTCATGTTCTGGTTCGTCTTACGGAACTTCGGAATTCTATATTCTTTCAAAGCAGGCTCGAAGCTTACAAATTCTTCGTCCTCTGTACGGTCATACAAAATACGGATCGTAGTAGCATCAACGAAGTCAACAACACCATCGCCTTCTGCAGTAATCTGCGTGCGAGAGTCTCTCACTAACTGTCGTTCGATACCTGTACCTACAATCGGAGCTTCACTTCTCAACAAAGGAACTGCCTGGCGCATCATGTTTGATCCCATCAATGCACGGTTAGCATCATCATGTTCCAGGAACGGAATCAGTGAAGCAGCAATCGATGCAATCTGCTGAGGAGAAACGTCCATCAAATCTACTTCAGACGGTTCTACAACCGGGAAGTCAGCGTCCTGACGAGATTTAACTTTATTGCGAACAAATGTACCGTCATCATTCAACGGAGCATTACCCTGTGCAATAATCTTTTCTTCTTCTTCTTCAGCAGTCAGATAAACCAGACCATTATCGGAAAGATCCACTTTTCCGTTTTCCACCTTACGGTACGGAGTTTCAATGAATCCCAGCTCATTAATTTTAGCGAATACACACAAGGAAGAAATCAAACCGATATTCGGACCTTCAGGAGTCTCAATCGGACAAAGACGACCGTAGTGTGTATAGTGAACGTCACGAACCTCAAATCCGGCACGTTCACGAGAAAGACCACCAGGACCTAGGGCAGACATACGGCGCTTGTGCGTAATTTCAGCCAACGGGTTTGTCTGGTCCATGAACTGTGACAAAGCATTTGTTCCAAAGAAAGAATTGATCACAGAAGAAATAGTCTTCGCATTGATCAAATCAATCGGAGTAAATACTTCATTGTCACGAACGTTCATACGTTCACGAATCGTACGAGACATACGAGCCAAACCAACAGCAAACTGGTTAGAAAGCTGTTCACCTACTGTACGTACACGACGGTTGCTCAAGTGGTCAATATCATCCACATCTGCTTTTGAATTAATCAACTCAATCAGATATTTGATGATTTCAATGATATCTTCCTTCGTGAGGACACGCACGTCCATATCAGTCGTCAGATTCAGTTTCTTGTTGATTCTGTAACGACCTACATCACCAAGGTCATATCGTTTTTCTGAGAAGAACAAGTTGTTGATAACTTCACGTGCACTTGCATCATCGGCCGGATCGGCGTTACGCAATTGACGATAGATATACAACACAGCTTCTTTTTCCGAGTTACTCGGGTCCTTCTGCAGAGTATTATATATAATAGAGAAATCAGATTGATTCGGCTCGTCCTTATGCAAAAGGATGTTTTGAACTCCCGATTCCAGAATTTCATCAATATGTACTTCCTCCAGTACGGTTTCACGGTCGATAATAACCTCGTTACGTTCGATAGAAACCACTTCACCGGTATCTTCATCAACGAAATCTTCAATCCATGTTTTCAAAACACGTGCAGCTAACTTACGACCCAGAACTCTCTTCAGATTTGTTTTGTTTACCTTAACATCTTCTGCAAGGTTGAAAATCTCAAGAATATCCTTATCGTTCTCGAAACCAATCGCGCGTAACAAAGTAGTTACCGGCAATTTCTTCTTACGGTCGATGTATGCGTACATCACATTATTGATGTCGGTAGCAAACTCAATCCACGAACCTTTAAACGGAATAATACGAGCCGAGTAAAGTTTCGTACCATTGGCATGTACACTCTGACCGAAGAACACACCCGGAGAACGGTGAAGCTGTGACACAACTACACGTTCGGCACCGTTAATGACGAAAGTAGCCTTATCAGTCATGTAAGGGATCGGGCCGAGGAATACGTCCTGAATAACTGTATCAAAATCCTCGTGATCGGGGTCGGTACAGTACAGCTTAAGTTTCGCTTTCAAAGGAACACTATATGTGAGCCCACGCTCTATACAATCATCGATGGTATAGCGCGGCGGATCAATATAATAATCCAAAAACTCAAGAACAAAATTGTTTCTTGTATCGGCAATAGGGAAGTTTTCAGCAAATACTTTATACAAACCCTCATTCTTGCGCTTTTCAGGTGGGGTATCTAATTGTAGAAAGTCTTGGAATGACTTCAATTGTACTTCCAGGAAATCCGGATATTCAAGCGGATTCTTAGTCGAAGCAAAATTAACTCTTTGATTTACAGTATTTGAAGACATCTGTCAATGAATTTGGAGAACTTAATTTGAAATATATACACAAAAAGGTTAAGAATCCTCTTGCGAAGGATTCCTAACCGAATTACCTGATTACCAGGCTAATGTTATTTAAGTTCAACTTCAGCTCCAGCTTCTTCCAATGTTTTCTTCAATGATTCTGCTTCGTCTTTAGCCAAACCTTCTTTTACTACGCTAGGAGCACCGTCTACCAAGTCCTTAGCTTCTTTCAAGCCAAGACCACAAGCTTCCTTAACGGCCTTAACAACCTGAAGTTTAGCTGCACCAGCGCTCTTCAATACTACGTCGAAAGAAGTTTTTTCTTCTGCGGCAGCAGCACCAGCTGCAGGACCAGCAGCAACAGCTACAGCTGCAGCAGCAGGTTCAATACCGTATTCTTCTTTAAGGATAGTTGCAAGTTCATTAACTTCTTTTACTGTCAAGTTAACTAATTGTTCTGCAAAAGCTTTCAAATCTGCCATTTTTTGTATGATTTTAATTGTTTAAATACTTTGTTGTTTTTTGAAAATTATTCGGGTCTCTCACCAAGAGTTTTGAGAACTCCGTGAAGGGTGTTACCACCTGATTGAAGAGCAGAAATAACATTCTTGGCCGGAGATTGCAACAATGCAACGATATCGGCGATAACTTCGTTCTTACTCTTGATAGCAACGAGAGCATCCAATTGGTCTGCACCAACGTAGAAGCTTTCTTCTGCATATGCAGCTTTCAGTCCGGGAATTCCGTCTTTAGCTTTGTCCTTGATCAGTTTAGCAGGTACGTTTGCAGTATTGCAAAACATAACAGCAGTTGTACCTTTCAAAGAACCGTAAAGAGGAGAAAAGTCTTCTTCCAGGCTTTCAAGAGCTTTGTGAAGCAATGTATTCTTAACTACCATCAATTTGATGTCAGACTTGAAACAATCTCTTCTCAATGCACTTGTAGCAGTAGCGTTCATCGCTGTAACGTCTACCAAATAGAAGTGGCCATATTCCTTTACTGTAGCAGCAATTTGCTCTATAATCGAATTTTTATCTTCCTTTCTCATTATTTCTCTGTTTTATTAGATTTCATCCACTGATTTCGGGTCGATTTTGATACCCGCACTCATTGTACTAGAAAGATAAATACTCTTAATATATGTACCCTTTGCTGCGGTCGGTTTCAGTTTGTTCAGAGTAGAGATGAACTCTTTCGCGTTGTCGCGAATCTGATCAGGACTGAATGATACCTTACCGATAGAAGTATGAACAATACCGCTCTTATCAACTTTAAAGTCAATCTTACCTTGTTTTACTTCTTTTACAGCTTTAGCAACATCCATAGTTACAGTACCACTCTTCGGGTTAGGCATCAA
>OGEP01003132.1_pt1 | contig 13117 bp, 10 predicted proteins | sample 1570721 | NCBI WGS metagenome assembly OGEP01 (sample SAMEA2582131, study PRJEB24529) | metagenome | biome: Human gut stool | place: China | collected 2011 | reverse complement strand
CCTCTAAGATGGAACCCATGATGTAGCCGTCCAGCGTGTAGTAGATGCTGAGTTATGAGGAAAGTGTATTATTTAGCAGGCATCTAGACTATTTTATTACGAATTATGGATTCGCACCAAGAAAGCTTGCAAATGATATAAATACGGCATTTGCAGAAGGAACATTGGTCGAATATATTGATCCATCGCATGATAATACAGAAAGAATGGCACTTATTTATTGTCTTATAGGAAATTTACAGGCAAGAAATAAATTGCTGGAAATGCAACGGGGGTATATGGTCGAAAGTGATGATAGGGATAAAGTGCTTTATGCAGGTTTCTCAAAAGAATCGGCAAGAACATATATTGAGAATTTTGAAAAATATCTTGAGGATAATAAAGATAGTATAGAAGCACTGCGCATTATTTATAATTCGGAAGATATAGTTATTACACACGAGATGCTTATAGAACTTCGAGACAGATTGTTAGCTGAGAGCAGACAATATGGTGTATATCAGATATGGAAGAATTATAAGATTTTGGACGAGCAGGGTGATGTGGAAGTACTTGATGGCAAAGAAAATGTAAATGCTCTTACGAATTTAATTCAAATTGTACGATACGCATATAAGAAGAACTCAAAGCTTACAAGCCTTATCAATGGTTATGCACAGCGATTTACTTTGTATTGTGGTCAGGCACAACGTGTTCTTACAGAAGACCAGAAGGATATCATGCAACAGATTGCAGAATATATCATTAATGATGGTGCAATCATGGTCATGGAATTGAATGAAACTGATACAGAATTATGGAAGAGAGCAGTTAAGAGTTTTGGTGGTGCGGCATTGGCAAGCGAGATTCAAACGCTTTCAAAATTTATATTAAAGGTGGCATAGTATGGCAAATCAAAAGAGCGAGGCAGCGTTAATAAAAAAGGTTGGAGATATTGCAAATGTAATGGCGGCAGCAGGTGTTGGATTTACAGATTATATAACACAGCTTACATACATTTTATTCCTGAAAATGGATAATGAGAAAGAAGAATTAGGACTTGGCAGTTCAATTCCGGAAGGTTACAAGTGGAAGGATTTGTGTGACCTTAGTGGTACGGATCTTGTAGATAAGTATGAGGAAATTCTCAGTGAACTTTCTAAGGAAGAAGGTCTTATCGGAACTATTTTTACAAGGGCAAGCAATAAGATAGATAGACCGGTTATGCTTGCAAAGGTTATCGAAATGGTAGCCGGAGAAGATTGGTATATGATGGAAGGTGACTTAAAGGGTGCTATTTATGAATCAATCCTTGAAAAGAATGGACAGGATAAAAAGAGTGGTGCAGGTCAGTATTTTACACCGAGAGCACTGATTCAAGCAATTGTGGAAGTAGTAGATCCAAAGATTGGTGAAACCATAGCAGATCCTGCATGTGGAACTGGTGGGTTTCTTCTTGCCGCTTATGAACATATGAAGAATCAAAGTAAGGATATGGAGAAACAAAAGTTTTTGAAGAACAATGCGTTACATGGAGCGGATAATACAGCACTTGTAGTTACGCTTGCATCAATGAATCTATATCTTCACGATATTGGTGTAAATAGAAGCCCTATTGAATATAAGGATTCACTTATAGATACGTCGGATAATATGTACGATGTGATTTTAGCGAATCCACCATTTGGAACAAGACCACAGGGAAGTGTTGAAGTTGCAGCGAATAGACCAGAGTTTATTAAGACAAGCGATAACCAGGTTAATTTTTTACAGCATATTATGTCAATTGTTAAGACTGGGGGACGCGTCGGCGTGGTACTTCCTGATAGTGTGCTTACAGATACCGGAGCAACCGAAAAGGTTAGAGAAAAGCTTTTGAAGGATTTCAATCTTCATACGATTCTCAGATTACCTACAGGTATTTTCTATGCAAATGGAGTAAAGACAAATGTATTGTTCTTTGAGAAAGGCGAACCAACAAAAGAAATCTGGGTATACGATTATAGAACCGGAATAAAACATACTTTGGCTACAAAGCCAATGACAAGGGCGCATCTGCAGGATTTTGTGGATTGTTATTGCACTGGTCATATGCAAGACCGTGTTGCAACGTATAGTGCTGAGAATCCTAACGGAAGATGGAGATGCTTCTCTGAGAAAGAAGTGAAGAACGCTGACAATCTTGATTTCAAATGGATTGATTTGGAAGAAAAGGACGAGAGAACTGTAGCAGAGGTACTTGAAGATATGCAGGCTGAATCTGATGGAATTGCTGAAGCGGTAGCACAGCTTAAGCAGTTGTTGGGAGGAATTGAGATTTGATAGATATTAATTCAATGAAAGACAAAATCCTTGAATTTGCAATTATAGGAAAACTATCAGAACAATGTATTGAAGATGGAAATGCTGAGGAACTGTACAACAAATTAACAAGCGAAAGAAAAAGATTAGCTAATAATAAAATTATTAAGAATAAAGAGTTTGAACTAATATTAGAGGATAAGGGATTGTTTGAAATCCCGAATAATTGGAAATGGATTAGGCTAGGAGAGATATCTTCTATTATCTCAAAAGGAACCACTCCAAGAGGAGGAAATGTTGCATATACAGACAGTGGCATAGGTTTTTTACGTGCTGAAAATCTTGTTGGATATGACCGTATTGATTGTTCAAATATGAAATATGTAGATGAAGATACACATCTAGGTTTCTTGAAGCGATCTATATTGGAAGACGGCGATGTTCTTATATCAATTGCAGGAACATTGGGACGAACTGGGTTAGTAAGAAGCGATAATTTGCCATTAAATACAAATCAGGCGATTGCTTTTATCAGATTCGTATGTAAAGAAGCGATTAATGTCGAGTATGTTTCATATATACTAAATGCACCAACAATTCAAAAAGAATTAGGAAATAAAAAAGTCGATATGGCAATTCCTAATTTATCACTAGATGTAATTGCAAATTCTCTGATTCCATTGCCTCCGTTGGCTGAACAAAAAAGAATTGTTGAGAAAATTAGGAAATCTTTTGAGTGTTTAGATAAGATAGAGGAGCTTCAAACGCAATATGCCTCGGACATTGATGTACTTAAGAGCAAATTGATTGATGCAGGTATTCAAGGCAAATTAACAGAACAACTTCTAGAGGATGGAGTTACAGAAGAATTATTTGCAGAGATTCAGAAAGAAAAGGCGAAGTTAATAAAAGAAAAAAAGATAAAAAAAGAAAAAGCGTTAGTGGAGATATCAGATGAGGAGATACCTTTTGAGATACCTGACAATTGGAAATGGGTAAGATTAGGAGATGTTTGTTCTAAGATATCATCAGGTAATACTCCTACTGGAGGAAGTAAAGGTGGGGCTTATGTTACTGAGGGATTTTGTTTTTTTAGAGAACAGAATGTTTATAATGACGGAATTCATTACGATGGAATGGTATACATTACTGAAGAACTACTAAAAACAAGAGTGAATAGTACAGTTTTGCCTCAAGATATTTTGTTGAATATTACTGGTGGATCAATTGGTAGATGTGCATTGATACCAGATGATTTTTCAAAAGGTAGCATAAATCAGCATATCCTTATTATTCGTGTGGTTGATCCAAGAATAAGACAATATGTCCACATATGTTTATGTAGTCCATACTATCAAAAACTAATAAGGGGAAATGTTGTTGGAGATAAAGACGGATTTAGTGCGGGAAGATGTAAAAATACTTTAATTCCGTTACCACCAATTTCGGAGCAGGAACGAATCGTTGGAAAATTAGATGAACTATTGTCACTTATTTAGATTGAGGAAGGAGGCAAGGCAATATGTTGGATGTTGAAAGAAGAATATTGGACATAGATAAGACATTATGTGAAAATATTGATTTGATGGATTTTCAAAATGTAACGAGAGCTCTTGTTTCTCAAAATCTTTTGTCGCAGTCAAGGAATCTCATTGAGCATATTGCAGTTAGAGCATATTCCGAGGGTAAAGATGTTCAAGTGAAATGGGATACAATTAATGCTGGGTTGGATTATATTAAACATAATGGTAAATATCTATTTTTGAGAAAATTCCATAATTTTTTGCAAGAATCGAAATCACATTACACGCCAGATGCTGAAGGGGCAGAAAGATTAATGCTTAAGTATTACCAATATTTTGTGATGATTCGTGGATTTGTAAAAGATGAATATGGATTGGAAATATTACATAATTTAGAAAAGTTTCCAACTGATCAAGATGAAACAATTGAATTATTTCATGAAAAGATAGTAGAAAAATTGAAAATGAGAAGGCAACATGTGGAATATGATCGGACAGAGAGATTATATGTTCATAAAGTTGCACTATTTGTTGTTGGAGGTAGGACTTATTTTGAGATGGTACTTACACCTGCATATGACACAACAAGTAAATTTGAAAGATTTATTGCATATGCTACTTATATGATTCCTTCACATTATTCTATCAAGGCGGCAATATTTAGTGATACCATTGAAATTGATGGTAATGTGATGCCTATAAGTATCATGACAGAGTATACAGTTTCTGTAAGACCTTGTGAATTAAATAATTTTGCAAAAATTTTTGGATATAAAATAAAAATGGATGCTAATCATGCTGAGTATATAGGAATGATGAATTACCTGACTAATTCTGGTGCTAGTTTGTTGGACGTTGTTATGTTATCAGATGATGAGTATGCGAATGTGAAACAAAAAATGTTCGCGAAAGCTCAGGTACATAATTTTGAACCGGTGCTCGATGAATGCCGTGAATTTATTAAGGATAGTAGGTCAGGCTCAAATGTCATTCGTTATTTACTCCATACGCTGAATAATAAGGTAATCAAAGCACAGTATGCTCCAGAAAATAATTCGGTTTTATCAGATTTACGGTTGGAGTATGGATGTATCCCTTTTGATCAAATGCCATTTGCTTCTTCATTGATTCAACATAATCCATCAATATCAGAATTATATGGTTGCATTAATTCAGACAATAGGGAACATGAAATGATTGCTGGATTTATTCTAGAAAATATGAGCACAAATGGTGTGTTATACACTACGGATAAGGAATTAAAGAAATTTGCTTCGGATGCAGAGCAATTAATTGATAAATTTAATGCTAAGGTTTATTACAAGCATAGAGCAAGAAGAAATATTGCTAGGTTTGGCGACAATTATTACATAAAAGGGGCTTTAACTGACACTAAGACCATAATTGAAGCTTTACAGGAAAAATCGATAGAAGGTCTCCAAGGATATGAGAATGCAATGTGTTCATGGATTGAAGAGAAAGGCAATATTGATAGTGAGGAGAAGAAAAATATATTAGTAAAGTTATATGCTAATAGTAATGTGGCTCTTATATATGGTGCTGCAGGAACTGGAAAGACATATCTAATTAATTTATTGTCACAGTTTATGGATTCTCAAAGCAAATTATATTTGGCTAATACATATCCAGCGGTAGAAAATTTGAGGCGAAAAGTGAAAGCACAGAATTGCGATTTTATGACAGTTAAGAAGTATGCCATGTCTAGTAGTGTATCAAAGAAGTACGATGTTCTTATTGTAGATGAGTGCAGTATGGTTAGCAATGAAGATATGGTAGCAGTGTTTAACAAGATTGATTGTAGGCTAATGCTTTTGGTTGGAGATACATATCAGATTGAATCTATTACCTTTGGCAATTGGTTTTCAATGGCAAAGTATTTTATTCCACAATATACATGGTATGAGCTGACTATGCCATATAGAACAAATGACCCAATGTTACTTGATTTGTGGACTAAAGTACGAAATATTGATGAAGATTTGACGGAATATATTGTTCATAATAGATATTCGTCAAATTTGGATTCTTCTGTATATAAAAAACAGGCTGAGGATGAGATAATTCTTTGTCTTAATTATGATGGGTTGTATGGCATTAATAATATTAACCGATTCCTTCAGGAGAATAACAAGAGTGAGCCACATATATGGGGACTATGGACATATAAGGTTGGGGATCCAATATTGTTTAATGAATCAGATCGATTCGCCCCTTTATTGTATAACAATTTGAAAGGAACGATTGTTGATATTGAGGAGGATTTAGAAAACGAAAAAATATGGTTCAGCATAGAGATAGACAAGCCATTAACTGAATTAGATGTACAATATTATGATATAGAACTCTTAAAAGATAGAACACCAGGAAAATCAGTAATACGGTTTTATGCACGAAAGAAAAAGGAGAGTGATGATGACAGAAGTATTGCTGATGATACTGTCATTCCATTCCAGATTGCATATGCTGTTTCCATCCATAAGGCTCAGGGTCTGGAATATGATTCAGTAAAAGTAATAATAACACGGGAAGTTGATGAACGAATTACGCATAACATTTTTTATACGGCAATTACTCGGTCCAAAAGGCTTTTGAAGATATACTGGAGTCCTGAAACGCAGGAAAAGGTTATTAATTCATTTGAATTATCAGATAATAAACGTGATGCAACTATATTTGCGGCTCAGACAGGATTAAAGATGGTGAAAATGAGGGGAAAAAGAAATAAAGAGCAGGTTAATAGATAAAATTATGAATTCGAAATATATTTTTCAAGGATATCTTTGAGTGGAAAAGGAGTGACATTAAATGGTAGATATATATACAGATAAAAAAGAATCAAAGGACTGGATTCTTCAAAACGACTTGTATTTCAATTTAAATACAAGTAATGAAGAAATGTCCTCAAATGAAATAAATCTCATTCAGCAAGTAGATGAGGCGAAGTTGACACCAGATAAGCATATTGAAACAAAATATGGTTTAGGTACAATCCGTAATTTGTCATCTGGCTGCAAGACATTACTTAATATTGTAAAGCATCCTGATAAGGTGGTGAATGTAGAAGAATGTGGTCCGAATGTGCTTAAAATAATTTTTACTATGGATAATATAAAGATTTATATGTCCAGACCATCGCTTTTTGATATCCCGGATGATGTGCAAATCAGATTCAATGATTCTGATATAGTGACCGGAGGGAGAGGATATAATGCCTGGTGGGGCAAGGAGTATGAAAGGAGAGAAGCAGATGATTTATAAGAATATTACATTTAAAGCAGATCCATTTTCATACAATCTGGAATTTGACGATAGAATAACTCTTGTTGGCGGAAATAGCGGTACCGGTAAAACAGTGCTTTATGAAATGTTAGAAGATCTACGATTAACTAATGAATACAAAGCTATAAAATTGTTTAATTACAAATCAGATAATTTCTCAGAGTCGATTGGAAAGTGCAGAGATAGTTTTATTGTGGTTGATAATGCCGATAATTTGATTAATGATGAGGTCAGACGTTTTATTAATTTTGAGCCGTCGAATCAATATATGCTTTTCCTACGAAATTGCGATGGACTAAATGTATCTGATAAGAGTTTTAAGGTGTTGAAGTTTGATAATAATAGGATAACACTGGAAGAGGAGTTGTGATATGAAGTATTTATGGACAGAAGATACCGGCGCAGGACTTCACTTCTGGAAATTGGTTAACCAACTTTTCTTCAATGATGCACTTGTTGTCGAAAGTAAAGAAAGCAATCAGGGCTTATTGGATGCGTTGTCAGATATTGAAATGAAAGAGGACGATAAGTATTATATTGCATTTGATTATGTGGTTGATAATCAGGATATTCGTAACAAGTATCGTATATTGAAATCAATAGCAGATAAGGCAGAAGGGAAGATTATAATTCTAGATATGATTTGTTTTGAATACCTGATTCTTGCTTTTGATAAGCTGGTGGCATGGACAGGTACCGGAAAGACAGATAAAATCAAAATTCGTGAAGAGGTGTTGGCAGCAGTTGAGGATCACAGGATTAATTTGTTAAAGATTGATGATGAGAAGACATTGCAGTATATAGCAGGTTTTAAGAGATATTCTACAGAACGAGTGATGAAGTCTTTGGTGGGTGAATTTACACAAAATGAGAAGTGGTCTGTTAAAGGGGCACTTATGGGAGAGTGCTGGTACAAGGATTGCTGTGTGTCGGAACATCCGGATAATCTGAGGTGTGGTAAGCCGGAGATTGAGGATGGGAATGAGAAGATGAGGATGCTGATACAGTCGGAGGAAGTACATCGCATATTAGAGTTCATGTAAATTGGTTATTTCTGAGTAATATTAAATTCTTTGAAATAACTATGAAGGAAAAGTGGCGGAGGCGGATTATTGAAGGAGAAGGATATATTGAAGAGGCTTGTTAAGAATGATGCCTTGTTCAGAAATATACATGTAATAACACAAAATTATGATATTATTCCAAATGACAAAAATCACATGGGAGCTTATATTGAATTCCAAGATTTGAATGAGTTACGTGAAGATTTTTTGGAGGAACTGATAGATTCAATTGTTGATTGGATATATAGCTCTGACAAGTTTGCGGAGTTGAAACAAAAAGCAATGGACAAAGGAAAATCAGGTGCGGCAGCAACTCAGGAGGTTGGTAGAAAAGCAAGGCAGAAATTTAGAGCTGACCATAATACTGATGAATTGTTAATCCAGGGACAGTTTGGAGAATTATTATTATTTCATTTTATACAAAGATTTATGAAGGCAACGCCTTTATTGAGAAAAATGAAGATAGCTACATCTTCAGAACATGAAAGATTTGGTGCGGATGCAATTCATTATAAAATTCAGGATGGAAAAAATATTATAATTCTTGGAGAAGCAAAAACATATAGTAGTAAATACAAATTTGCCACAGCATTTTCTGATGCATTAAATAGTATTATTAATACATATAAAGAGCACAGAAGAGAGCTAAATCTTTATGTGCACGAGGACTTTTTGGATAATGAGATGAATCAGGTTGCAGAAGATTACTTGAATAATACACTTGAAAATGTTGAGGTTCATTTAGTTAGCATAATTACCTATAATGAAAATAAAAAATTGAAATTTGATACAGAGACAGGAATTAGAAATCAAATAGAGACGATAATTGCAGAAAGATATCATTTGTTTGATAATAATAAAATTGATGTTGAGAATAATCCTATACTGAGGCGGATAACATATATTGTTTTTCCTGTATGGGATTTGAAAGGTTTGGTTGAAGAATTCCAAAAGATGATATGATTCAAAATGAGGTACATGATCTATGGAAGAGAAAAAGAATCAAGTTCTTTATAAGTGGCTTGAAATTGATTTGGTTAATATTGCTGAAAAAATGGGACTGTCAGACAAAAGTTGTGACGCAAATTTAGAGTTACTTATGGATACAATTCGTTGTCTTGATTATGAATCTATTGTAGTTGAAAAACCATCAGTGAATTATATTATTACTGTTATTGGTTTAATGTGGGAGCATGTTGATCATACTAAATTTGATTTAAGAAAATTCGTTATTAAAATCTTATCACGTATCGGATATCCTACTTCTGCAATAATATGTGATAAAGATTTCGATAAAGAAAATGGAACTTTTTCAGGAATAGATAGTTGGATAGATGAGGTTGCTCTGACAATTAATCAAATGAAAAATGAGATTATGGTTGCTGACCAAAAATATCTTCTTACAGATTATCAAAAACAGATATGGGATAGCATGGATAACGATAAGGTGTTGGGGATATCGGCACCGACATCAGCGGGAAAATCTTTTGTTATTCTTTTGAAACTTGTAGATAAGTTGATAAATGATAATATAGATATTGTATATATTGTTCCGACTTTAAGCTTATTAAATCAAGTAACTGAGGATTTTAATAGAGAATTGAAAAAAGTTGGAGTAACAGATTATTGGATTTCAAATTCATTTGATGATCAACAATTATCGAATAAAAAGAATATTTATATTATGACACAGGAAAAAGCCATAGCTGCTTTTTCTGATACAGAGAAGGCCTTTACAAAAAGATTGATCCTTGTAGCAGATGAAATTCAAAATATTGAAAGAATAAGAGAGGACAAGGATCAAAGAGCTAAAATTTTATATGACACTTTAATTGAATTTAGATATAAAGATAATGTTGAACAAATTATTATATCGGGACCTAGAATAGAACAAATTGAAAAAGTTGGTAAAAGTATTTTTGGTATTGAAACAAAAGATCATACAACGGATATTAGTCCGGTACTCAATTTAACATATAGCATAAAAAAAGTTGATAAAAAGTATTACTTGAAACAGTATTGTGCATTGACACAGGAACCATTGACTTTAGAAATTGAAAATGCAGAAATTATTGAGGGATATGGGAAAAAACAGTATACAGATAGGTATTTGTCATATCTAAACAATGTAGTAAAAGGAGTGGGTGAGAATTGTCAAAATATAGTTTTTTCACCGACTTCAGATTCCGCGAGAAAGATTGCAATGGCATTAGGTGACACAAGCAACGGGATTGAAAGAGAACTTATTGAGTATTATGGTATGACGGTTAGAGAAAATTATTCTCTTTGTCAAACATTGGAAAAAGGGGTTGCGTATCACCATGGAAAGTTACCTATGCATGTGAGAAGAACCTTAGAAAAAGCGATAGCAGATAAAAAAATAAATACGGTTGTGTGTACGACTACCTTATTGCAAGGAGTCAATTTGCCAGCTCAGAATGTTTTTATTAGGAACCCACATCTTTATGTTAAGAAACAAAAGGAATCTTCTGAATTGACGAATTATGAGATGGCTAATTTGCGAGGTCGGGCAGGAAGATTGTTAAAAGATTATATAGGTCGAACATTTGTGATGGATGAGGATGAGTTTATAGATTCGGAAGGCTACGAGCAGCTTGAATTATTTGAAGATGTTACCAAGGAGCTTCCTTCAGGCTATGAACAAAAGTTTGAAGAATATAAAGATTTTATAGAGGAAGCATTAGATAATAATACGCCAGTAGATGCAACTATGAAAAAATATGGATATATTATTTCATATATAAGACAATCTGTTTTGAAGTATGGTGCTGAATCGCGTGGTCGTATGAAAAATGTTGGAATAAAACTTACACAAAAACAGGTTGCAGCAATTATATTAAAACTCGATTCAATAGACGTTCCTAAAGAAATTTGTTATAAAAACAGGTATTGGGATCCGCTTGTATTGGATTTTATTTATAATGAATATGATGGAAAACTCCCTAATACACCGATGGAAAAAGGTGCAAAAAGTAAGTTGGATAAGGCAATGCGTTTTCTTAGGGAAAATGATGTAACGGCTGAAATGTATAATAAAAATATACCTTCAACATATAGGAAGGGGACAATGCGGAGTATAATGTCTGGCTTATCATTACAGTGGGCTAATGGAAAGGCACTTTGTGAAATATTGAACAACTCAAGATATGAGGGAGATGATGGCGCGGATAATATTGATAGTACTATAGAATTGTTGCAAAATACAATCTCGTACAACTTACCATTGTTGCTAAAACCTCTTTATGATATGAAACAATCAGAGAGTCCTTTTTTGAAGTGCATGCAAGTAGGAGCTTTTGGTGTAGTAGAAAGATGCATGATTGAAATGGGAGTTCCAAGGGAATCAGCATTGTATCTGTATAAAAAGATATTTGATGAAAAAGAAATTAAAGTCGAGAATCGATTAGAGTTAGAACAGATAATAAGAGAAAAGATTCGATTAGAATATAAAAACATACCATATTGGATACAGGTGCAGTTGGATTTTTTGATTTAATTTTAGGTATGTTTTATATAAGATTAAAGGAGATGATGCAAAATGATATATGTTATAGAATCTATCATTTTTATTGCAATGATATATATATTTAATAATATACGAAATATGAAATTCTATACATGGGTATTAAAACATAATAAATATACATTTGATGTGTGGGCTCAAGCAAAAGAGAGTTTTGCTTACAATGTAACAAAGATTGTAGAGACAATGCCAACATTTTCATTTGCACCTACAAGCTGGGATTACTATCAAATGAGAAAAGAATGGTATAATACCTATAATATCGGTGAGAAATTTTTAATATGTATTGGAATGACATTATTAGCTATAAGAGGAATAGTCGGGAATGTTTTAATAGATTTAGTATTTGTTATTACATTTTTGTATGAACGTAAAGTTTTGCGGATAAATTCTATAATTAATTTGGTGAAAGAAATAGATGTTGGGGCAATTATAGAGTCTTTGGTAAGTTTTATTTCTGAAAATGGAAATGTCATATTGCTTATAGTGTTTGTTTCCTTAGCGGTATATGCAATGTATGAACGAAAAAAAATTGCAGCCTATCAATTAGAGGCTATTTGGGGGAAGGATGCAACAAATATTAAACAAGTAGCTGATCGGCAAAAAGCAATTGAAGATATATTATTTTGTCTTAGAGTCAAAATCTATAATAATTCATGTGTTATTAAACAAAATATTCGACTTATTGAGGCGAGAAAACACACCAATGATTCTTATTTGATAAGTAGATATGAAGATTACACAACGGAAATAGAGCAAATAAAAAAACTTTTAGCTGAAATATGGAATATTCCGTATGGAATAACAATCTATGCTAAACATAATCGAAAAGCATTTGTTCAGTTAAGAATTTTGGAATTACTTCTAAGCGATAATATTGGACGTATAGAATTGGATGAATGCAATAAGCCAGCACTTATAAAAATAGATTTAACTCAATCAAATAGTGAATTAAAGCGGGAGTTTATGATAAAGTGGATGCATTGTATATCTCAAGTGGATGGAATAACTAGGTATTTAAAATATATGAATAAAAAGATGATGAGATATCAAAGGTTGATTACTAATGTTACAGATGTAAAAGAACTAAAAGAAATTGTAGAAAATATAAAAGACTGAGCAATAGGTGAATTATATAGAGCTTGCAATATACATGACACTAGACTATAATGTTCCTATGGCAACAGTTTGGCAACAACCATTCAGTAGGTCGAAATAATCATTGTAATTTATATAAAAATATGCCCCATATCCGAATAGAACTTAAATAAAATAAGTTAATTTAATTTCGGGACATAAAGAGTTTGAATAAGGTAAAACCAGCGGGAAGCCAGTGTTTATGCGGCTTCCCGAGACCGTTTCAAGTTTTGTGTAAACGTTAAAAACTGATATAAGATTTGTGAATA
>OGEP01003111.1_pt1 | contig 13200 bp, 13 predicted proteins | sample 1570721 | NCBI WGS metagenome assembly OGEP01 (sample SAMEA2582131, study PRJEB24529) | metagenome | biome: Human gut stool | place: China | collected 2011 | reverse complement strand
ATACGATACGTCTTGCTAAAAGGCCCGCAATTTGCGTTACTAATACGGAAGTACGATCATTTTCAATACAAATAGTATGACGTTCATTTTCAAAACCTACATCATCTTTGAATGCTGGTAGGAAACTACCCATCGTATAGTGACGGTACGTAATTTTACCATCAATAGGCGCACGATTAGCATGCACATCAAAAACAGATAAGAAAACATCTTCAGATAGCTTTAACATTTTTATCAGTGGTATCGATACTTACGGTTCTATTTCAACAGTCTCTCGTTCAGACGTTAACATCATTATGACTGTTAATATGAAGACACACAAGATTTTGTTGACAACGACCCCTCGTGATGCCTATGTAACTATTCCAGACGGCGGGAACAATCAAAAAGATAAATTGACTCACGCTGGTATTTACGGAGTTGAGACGTCTATGAAGACACTTGAAAATCTCTATGATATTGATATTGATTACTATGCACGTATCAACTTCACTTCATTCTTAAAATTGATTGACTTATTGGGTGGCGTTGAAGTTTATAATGATCAAGAATTTACGAGTCTTCACGGAAATTATAAATTCCCTGTGGGGAAGGTTAACCTTGACTCAGAAAAAGCGCTTGGCTTCGTTCGTGAACGTTATTCGCTCGAAGGGGGAGATAACGACCGTGGTAAAAATCAAGAAAAAGTCATTTCAGCGGTTATTAATAAACTAGGTTCAATGAATTCTATTGCTAAGTTCTCCAATATTGTAACAAACTTGCAAAGCTCTGTTCAAACCAATATGTCTTTAGATTCAATTATGAATATCGCAAATGCACAGTTATCAAGTGGCGATCGCTTTACAGTAACGTCACAATCCGTGACAGGTACAGGTTCAACTGGTGAATTGACCTCATATGCAATGCCGAATGCAAGTTTATATATGATGAGCCTTGATCAATCAAGTGTTGATTCTGCTAAATCAGCCATTGAAAAAACTTTGGAGGGCAACTAAATGATTGACATCCATTCACATATCATCTTTGATGTTGATGACGGTCCTAAGACTCTTGAGGAAAGTCTATCTCTTATAGAAGAAAGTTATCGTCAAGGTGTTCGAGTGATTGTTTCAACTTCACACCGTCGCAAAGGAATGTTTGAAACACCTGAGGAAAAAATCCTTGCTAACTTCTTAGTTGTGAGAGAGGAAGCAAAAAAAAGATTTGACGATTTAACAATCGTTTACGGTGGCGAACTTTTCTATACAAGTGATATTTTAGAGAAGTTGGGGAACAAGGAAATTCCAACATTGAATAGCACGAAGTTTGCCTTAATTGAATTCTCCATGCTAACGCCTTGGAAGGAAATTCATCAAGCACTTAGCAATGTGTTGATGTTGGGGATTACTCCTGTTGTTGCCCATATCGAGCGCTACAATGATTTGGAAGAACACGAAGAACGTGTCAGAGAAATCATTAATATGGGTTGTTACACGCAGATTAATAGTAACCATGTTTTGAAACCAAAATTAATTGGTGACAAGGAAAAACGTTTTAAAAAACGTGGACGTTACTTTTTGGAACGCAATCTTGTTCATTGCGTTGCTAGCGATATGCACAATCTTACAAAGCGACCACCATTTATGAAAGAAGCCTATGAGCTTATTTATAAAGAATATGGTCGGGAGCGAGCACACAGATTGTTTGTAGAAAATCCAAAAAAACTTTTAGAAAATCAATATATTTAGGAGAAACCATGAATACTAATACCAATGAAACTGTTGAAATTGATATTTTGTATCTATTGAAGAAACTTTGGAGCAAAAAATTCTTGATTTTATTTGCAGGTCTTTTGGTTGCTACAGTCTCTTTACTGGGAACAATCTTTTTGATAACACCGCAATACACATCAACGACACGGATTTATGTTGTTAATCAAGATAGTGCATCTAATAATATAACAGCTCAAGATCTTCAAGCAGGTAGCTATCTTGTAAATGACTATAAGGAAATTGTATCATCGTCGGATGTTCTCAATCAAGTTATTGAAAATAAGAAATTGTCAGAAACTGAAAAGGAACTCTCCAAGAAATTAGCAGTGACAATTCCGCAAGATACCCGTATTATTTCGATTTCAGTAAAAGATTCTGATCCAAAAAATGCGGCGAGTTTGGCAAATGCAATCCGTGAAGTGGCATCAGAAAAAATTAAAGCCACTACAAAGGTTCAGGATGTGACAACTCTAGAAGTCGCTAAAGCATCAACCACACCATCATCGCCAAATAAGCAACGTAATATCTTGCTAGGATTTGTTCTTGGTGCTGGAATTGCTATTATTGCAGTACTACTTACAGAAGTTTTAGATGACCGCGTTAAACGTGCAGAAGATGTGGAAGAAGTTCTTGGTATGACACTACTAGGTGTTGTACCAAATACAGATAAACTATAGGAGAGATGTATGCCAGTTTTAGAACTTGTTAATTCAAAATTACAGGCAGTGAATAAAGCCAGCGAGTATTATAATGCTATTCGTACAAACATTCAATTTAGTGGTGCGGATATTAAAACTATTCTATTGACATCTGTACAGCCAGGTGAGGGGAAATCAACAACCGCTGTTAGTTTAGCTGTATCTATGGCTAATGCAGGCTTTAAAACCTTATTGATAGATGCAGATACACGAAATTCAGTAATGACGGGGACTTTTAAGGCTACGGAACGTGTAGAGGGACTTACAAGTTATTTGTCTGGGAACTCTGAACTAGCTGAAGTAATTTGTGAAACAAACATTCCAGGTTTAATGGTAATTCCTTCGGGACAGGTGCCACCTAATCCCACCAGTTTAGTTCAAAATGCTAACTTCACACATATGATGGAAACTGTCCGCAATATTTTTGACTATGTTATTGTTGATACACCTCCAATTGGTTTGGTAGTAGATGCCGCTATTATGGCGCAAAAATGTGATGGGGTTGTCATTGTCACACAGGCAGGGGCAATTAAGCGTCGCTTTGTTAAAAAGGCTAAAGAACAGATGGAACAAAGTGGTAGCCAATTTTTAGGAATTATTTTAAATAAAGTTGATACGAAGATTGATTCTTATGGATCATATGGTTCTTACGGTTCCTATGGGCAGTATGGGGAGAAACTAGAAAAAACTAATCATCGAAAACGAAATAAACGTAAGTAGATAAGATTTGAGGATAAGGGGATTTTATGTACAGTAATTCATCGGTGAAAAAGTTGCTATATTTATGTGCAGATTGTATTGCACTTGTTATTTCATATGTCATATTATCTCAATTTTATAGCTATCGCTTTTTATTAGATATTTTCTTTGTTGGAAGTTCGCTTCTGATAGGTATTATCCTAAATATCTGGTCAGATAATTATAGCTCTATTACTGAGCGTCATATGAAAAAAGAGCTTAAGTATAGCGTTGTTTTTGCTTTAGAATTTATTATTACAACTATCTTGGTAGTCTATCTCGGAAAGTTTCGTGGTAATTTTGAAATAGAGACGTTGGGAAGGTCATATTTATTGGCTCAGTTTCTTATTCAAAGTATATTAGTTTTTTTAGGGCGTTCTATTATCAAGCAGATGACGTTGAATTTTGAGTCTGAGTCAATCAAAACGATTGTTATGACCAACTTTTCAAAAAGTTCGGAATTACAATATGAGCTGAGTAAAAACAATTATAAAGTAGTCGCTTTTCTTAGCCAATTAGACGTTATTTCGCCTGTTTCTTCTGCACCAGTCTTACATAATTTTGAAGAGGTATGCTATCTACTCTCACACAATGAAATTCAAGAAGTTGTTGTCGCCTATGATGCTGTTCACGATTTTGTAGAAGTTCAAGATTATTTTGTAGCGATGGGAATTCCTGTTACGATTTGCATGAATAGTGTTTCAGAAGATGGTTTTGGAAGTCTAACAGTTCAAAATATTGGGCCAATAAAAGCTGTAACAACTTCGATAAACACAACGAATTACAGAAGTTTAATGTTGAAGAGAATTGTTGACATTATAGCTTCCCTAGTTGGTCTTGTGATTACGGGAATTGTTTGGGTAATCATATATCCGATTGTACAGAAGCAGTCAAAAGGACCGATGATTTTCAAACAAAAGCGTGTTGGGAAAAATGGTAAAGTCTTTGAAATTTATAAGTTCAGAAGCATGTACTTAGATGCTGAGGAACGCAAAAAAGAGCTGATGGCACAAAATGAATTGACTTCTGATCATATGTTTAAAATGGAACATGATCCACGAATTTTTCCATTTGGACAAAAGATTAGGGACTGGTCAATTGATGAGTTACCACAGTTCATCAACGTCCTTAAAGGAGATATGTCATTAGTTGGAACACGACCACCAACTCTTGATGAATATCACAAATATGAATTACATCACTTTAAACGTTTGGCCATGAAACCGGGTATAACAGGCATGTGGCAAGTCAGTGGTAGAAGTAATATTACAGATTTTGAGCAAGTTGTTGCTTTGGACTTAGAATACATCAAAAATTGGTCCATTTGGCTTGATGTTAAAATTATTCTTAAGACGTTTAAGGTTGTGCTTTTTAGAGAGGGAAGTAAGTAAGATTATAAAGTGGATAGATAATCCGATTCACTAAAATAGGAGGGAAGATTGAGAAGTATTTATATTATCGGTTCCAAGGGAATCCCAGCCAAGTATGGAGGTTTTGAAACCTTTGTTGAGAAATTAACTGCTAATCAAAAAGATAAAAATCTAAAGTACTATGTGGCTTGTACTAGTGAAAATTCTGCTAAATCAGGAATTTCAAAAGATATTTTTGAATATAATGGTGCAACTTGCTTTAATATTGATGTACCAAAAATTGGACCTGCCAAAGCTATTGCTTATGATATTATGGCTTTAGAAAAAGCTATAAAGCTATCTGAAGGAAATAATGATAAAAATCCTATCTTTTATATTTTAGCATGTCGCATAGGACCTTTTGTCGGAAAGTATAGAAAGAAAATTCACAAAATGGGTGGAACACTTTTAGTAAATCCAGATGGACACGAGTGGTTAAGAGAAAAGTGGTCTAAACCCGTACGACGCTACTGGAAAATTTCAGAATCACTCATGGTGAAAAATGCTGATTTACTGGTTTGTGATAGCAAGAATATTGAAAAATACATTAAAAATGATTATGCAAAATGTTCTCCTAAAACAACTTATATTGCTTATGGAACAGATTTATCAAAGTCTACCTTAAAAGCTGATTCAATTGAGGTACGAAACTGGTTTAAATCTAAATCAGTCAAAGAAAATGAGTATTATTTGGTTGTGGGGCGCTTTGTGCCAGAGAATAACTATGAATCAATGATTCGTGAGTTTATGAAATCAAATTCAAAAAAAGATTTTGTATTAATTACAAATGTTGAAGAGAATACTTTTTACGAAAAGCTTAAGGCGGAAACTGGATTCGACAAAGACTCAAGGGTAAAATTTGTCGGAACTGTGTACGATCAAGAACTTTTAAAATATATTCGTGAGAATGCTTTTGCCTATTTCCATGGGCATGAGGTAGGAGGGACCAATCCATCACTTTTAGAAGCTTTGTCGTCTACTAAATTAAATCTTCTTTTAAATGTTGGATTTAACCGAGAAGTTGGAGAAGATGGGGCAATTTATTGGGATAAAGATAACTTACATAAAGTTATTGAAAATGCTGAGTTGCTAACTCCTGATCAAATTGCCAAGATGGATGTATTATCGACAAAACAGGTTGAAACAAGATTCTCTTGGGCATTTATTATTGATGAGTATGAAAGATTATTTAGAGAGAAGTAGATGAAAAAAATTCTATATTTACATGCTGGTGCTGAGATGTACGGTGCAGATAAAGTTTTATTAGAGTTAATAAAAGGATTAGATAAAAGTGTTTTTGAAGCTCATGTTATCTTACCGACAACTGGTGTATTGGTATCAGCTTTGGAAGATGTTGGTGCAAAAGTTAGCGTAATAGAGTATCCTGTATTACGCCGTAAATACTTTAATCCTAAAGGGATTTTAAATTATTTTGTAGATTATTTGAAATACTCTAAACAACTGTTAAAATATGTTCAAGATCAAAAAATTGACCTAATTCATAATAATACAACTGCAATTTTAGAAGGAATTTATTTAAAGAAAAAGGCAAAAGTCCCTTTGGTTTGGCATGTTCATGAAATTATTGTTAAACCAAAGTTAATTTCTGACTTTATCAATTTTTTAATGGGACGATATGCTGATAGGATAGTAACAGTTTCAAATGCTGTCCTAAGTCATATTGAAAAATCACCATTCATACAAACATCTCAAACCAAAGTTATTTATAATGGTGTAGATAGTGAACGCTATTATCCTCAATCTGAAACAGATAAAAATCACCACAAAGAAAAACTAGGTATTCCAAAAACTGCAAAAGTTATCGGTATGATTGGAAGAGTCAACTCCTGGAAAGGTCAAGCTGATTTTCTTTCCGCTGTGACGCCTATTTTAGAAAAAAATCAGGATACTTACGCTTTAATGGTTGGCGGTGTCTTTGAAGGTGAAGAATGGCGAATGGAAGATTTAAAACAAAAAGTTAAGTCGACTCAATTATCTGAACGAATCATACTGTTAGATTTTCAAAAGGATACCACTTCTTTATACAATATATTTGATATTTTTGTTCTTCCAAGTACAAATCCGGACCCTTTACCAACAGTTGTTTTGGAAGCAATGGCCTGTGGTAAGCCAGTAATTGCCTATCGTCATGGCGGTGTGACAGAAATGGTGAAAGAGGGACAAAATGGTCTTTTTGCAGACGTTGGGAATAGCAATAATTTACGTGCTAAAATCAATGAGTTATTGGATGATACATCTAAAATAGAACGATTTTCGATGTATTCGAGACAAAGACAGTTAGAACACTTTTCTTTGGAAAGTTATATTACATCGTTCACTAAAACATATTTGACTATTATTTAAGGGAAAATGATGAAAAAAGAGATAGCACAGCATGATTGATTAATTATATATCGTGAGGCTGGAATAAAGGTTTTTCGAGGGTTCTTGAGGAAGTTATTTTTCAAGAAGTCTTCAGGTCTGTTATTGATTGGTAGAAATGTAAAAAGCACACATTCAAAAAATATATCTGTTGGCAAAAATGTAAAATTTGAGGATTATAGTGAAATTCAAGGGCTCGCATCTGAATCTTTGATTTTTTCAGATAATGTGACCATTGGTAGAAATGTTATGATACGTCCATCATCTTATTATGGTATTGATTTAGTACAGGGTTTAACCATTGGAGAGAACTCATCTATAGGTCCAGATGCTTATGTTGGTTGTGCAGGTAAAATCACAATAGGAAAAAATGTCATGTTTGGTCCTAAATGCAGTTTATTTGCTGAAAATCATAATTTTTCTGATACTAGTGTGTCAATAAAAAATCAAGGAGTAAACCAGAAAGGAATTACAGTTGAAGACAACGTTTGGATCGGGAGTAATTGTATTACCTTAGATGGCGTGACGGTTGGGGAAGGCCGTATTATAGGCGCAGGAACACTTGTCACTAAAGACGTTCCTAGCTTATAGTATTATAATGGATAAAAGAAGTAAATATACAAGAGAGAACGATAGAATGAATCCTTTAATTAGTGTTATAGTTCCATGTTATAATGTTGAACTATATTTAGAACGATGCATTGAAAGTATTTTAGCTCAGAAATATAACAATTATGAGTTAATATTGGTGGATGATGGAAGTCCAGATTCTTCTGGAGCTATTTGTGATGCTTATGCTGAGCAGCATTCACAGATAAAGGTTATCCATAAAGAGAATGGTGGTCTTTCTGATGCTAGAAATGTCGGAATCGCTGTAGCAAGAGGAGAATATGTTATTTTCCCAGATTCAGATGATTGGCTATCTGAAAATTTGTTTCTAGATTTACGTGAAACATTAGAATCTACTTCCTTTGATATTATTTCGTTTGGTCGCCAAATCTACTATAGTGACCAAGAACAACCATCACTTCATAAAGCATCTATTCATCACTTGACTGGTATAGAGGCGTTGAATGATATGTTAGCAAGTGGTAACGTAACAAGTTTTGCAAATGATAAATTTTATAGAAAAAGTTTATTTACTGACAGAAAGATTAAGTTCCCAATCGGTGCCTACTATGAGGATTTAGGCACTATTTATAAGTTGTTGATGGTATCAAGTGCTGTTTATCATACGACTCAACCCTACTATTGCTATTTTTTAGGCAATGAAAATTCCATTACACAGAATTTTTCTGATAAGAAAATCGGTGATATGTTTAGCTTCTATGAAGAAATTTATAATACTCTGATTGGTAATCGAGAAATCAATCAGATTTCACTAAAAAGATATTATGCGAATGGTTTAATTTATCTAATCTCTAAAATCTATCAACTTCCGGATCTTAGTCAGAATCCCTTAGATAAAATGAAGCTAGAACTAAGTAGGCTAAACATTTCTTTATTAGACTTAAAAAACTATTATAACTTTAAAAAATATATTTTATATCGTTTGCATTTATTAAAGTTATTTTTTACTATCCAAAGAATAATAAAAGGAAGTAAGTAGAATGGTAAAAACACTTATTATTTTTGAGCAGATAGAAAGTTTAGAGCGATATTTTGCAACAGAAATCAAAAGAGAAGATGTTGATGTTGTCGCACCTTATAAATTAGTCAATTCAAAAATAATGCACCAAGTAAGAGCACTTTGTAAAAGAGCACCTTTCACTTGGGTTCATGATTTTTGGATAGATGACTGGAAAAAGAATTTAACGACATACGACAACATTGTTGTTTTTGATAATACTTTGACAAAACCATTCTTAAACTATCTAAAAAAGAATAAAGCTCTCTCCTCTAAAATTAAAATCTGGCTTTGGAATGTTCCAAGTGCTAACCTGACTTACCTAAAAGAAAATGTTGATGATATTTATTGCTTTGATAAAGAGTATTCAAAAAAAAATGATTTAAAATTTTTGGAACAATTTCATATTTTAAACCTTGAACATTCTCACGATAATTTAGAAAAAGTTGATTTTTACTTTATTGGAGCAAATAAAGGTAGACAAGAAATTTTAGAGCAATTGGCAGAAAATTTAGAGCAATTAAAACTTAAGTATAAATTTGAAATTTTTGGTACTTCAAATTTATCTGACAACTATAAAGGTATCGTTTCGCTAAAACAAAAAATAGATTATTATCAAGTATTAGAAAATATTAAAGAATCTAGAGTGATTGTCGAAATCAATAAAAAGAGCCAGTCAGGATTAACTTTGAGAGCTTTAGAAGCATTGTTTTATGGAAAGAAGCTTGTTACTAATAATGTAAATATAAAGTCTTACGATTTTTATAATGATTCTAATATATATATATTGGGAGAAGAAAGAGAAAATTTGAAAGAGTTCCTTGATAGAGAGTATAAACCAATTCCTTTAGATATTGTTAAAAAGTTTAGTTTTAACAATTGGTTAAGCGAAATATCAAAGAATAATGAGGACTAGAGTGTGAAAATAACCTTTTGTTTACCTGAAATTAGTACTGTACCTATGGGGGGGTATAAAATTATCTTTGAATATGCTAATCGTTTGACAAAGCGAGGACATCAAATTTCAATTATTTTTCTAACTCATAATGTTTGGAATCGTATTACTAAGAATAAAAAAATAAAATCTGTTATTGGAAAAGTTAGAGGTAGAAATACACCATCATGGTTTGATTTAGACCCATCTATCAAAAAAATAACGACACCTTATTTGGATGGGCGAGAGTTCCCAGATGCTGATTTTGTATTTGCAACGGCAGTAACAACAGCAGGTATTGTGAAGAATTTGCCAAAGCGATGTGGCAAAAAATGCTATTTCATTCAGGATTTTGAAACATGGTTATTACCTAAAAATGAAGTCGTAGAATCATTTAACTATGATGGTTTTATAAATTTTACTGTCTCGACTTGGTTGAACGATATTGTTAGCTCTCATACAGATAATAAAACAATTTGTTTACCTAATCCTATTGATACTGATGCATTTAAGGTTGTCACACCAATTGAAGATCGGAATCCATTCTCAATTGGAATGCTATACCATGAAGGGGAGCATAAAGGCATACCTTACGCATTAGAAGCTATTGAACGAGCTAAAGAGCTATATCCTAAGATTGAAGTTAATATTTTTGGTGTACCTGATAGACCGAGTACACTTCCACATTACTTTCACTATATTCAGAATGCCAATCAGCAAGAATTACTAGAATTGTATAATAAGACATCTGTATTTGTATGTGCTACTATTGATGAAGGTTTTGGATTGACAGGAGCAGAAAGTATGGCATGTGGCTGTGCGTTTGTTTCTACAAGCTATAGGGGGGTTTTTGAATATGCAGTCAATGAACGGAATTCGCTTTTATCTCCTGTAAGAAATGCTCATGCTTTAGCCCAAAATATAGTGAGACTTATAGAAGACGATTCATTGAGGCTTTCATTGGCTAAAAGGGGAAGTGAGGATATTAAAAAACATTCATGGGGTAATGTAATAATTGCTCTGGAGCAAGCACTTTCAAAGGAGTCGAATAATAAATCCATATGAGCTTAAATAAAATGAAAATTGATAAATTAATAAAATATATTTTTTATATTAATTTAGTAGTAGAATTTTTATCGTTAACTAAGTTGCCAATAGGTATTTTTCATACAGATTATTTTAGTATCGTTGTTTTTTTGTTGAATTGCTTCATTTTATTTTACTTGTTAAGGAATAAAATGAGTCCTATGAGAGTAAACTTGTCATTTGTTATTATTTTACTGTATGTTCTTATTTTCTGTTTTTCTTACAGAACATTCAAAATTGATTGGAGCGCATTACTATTAGTAACATTTGTCCCGCTAATTACATTTCATGATGAAAGTTTTATCAGAAATGTTTTAGCAATTAAGGTGAGTATCACATTACTGATAATGCTATTATTCTTTTTGGGTGTAGTAGAAGAGACTACTTTAAGTAAGTTGAATACTATTGGACACTCCGTAGGGTTCTTTCACCCTAATACCTTGGGAAGTATAATATTTAGTATAGTTTGTGATATCTTAATACTTTTTCGGAATAAGAGGAATCATTTACATCTTTATTTAATCCCTATACTTATATCGTTTATTTATATATTTTACAAGATAACATATTCTAGAACATCAATGATTATGACTATGATTTTGATTGCTTGTCTAATCTTCAAAAATATTTTATGCTCTTTTAAATTTAATAAGACAACGTTACTTGCCTCTTCTAGTTTGATTATGATTTTAGGGACGAGTGTATCGATGTTCTATAGTCCGTCCAATGCTATCTATGTTAAATTGGATAGTTTTCTAACTAATAGATTATATCTTGGAAACCTTTATATTCATCGTTATGGTTTTACATTGCTACCTAAGTTAATAAATAATATCGTTCCAGCGGGTTGGTGGAGTTCAGATGCTTTATTTATTGATAATAATTATCTAAAATTTGTACTATCACAAGGTTTAATTATTTCGGTAATGATATTTATTTACATTCTTTATAATATTTTTGTGAATCAATATACACTTTATACTGGTCTTATCATTTTAGCTGTACTAACGTATCTAATCATTGAAGCTCAAGGATTCAACATTTTCTTGTTTACTCCACTGCTGTTTAACTATATATCTGAAGGGACTAATGGTAATTTTTTAGAGAGGAGAGCAAATAATATATGATAAAAACTATTAAGAATTATTTATATAATTCGCTCTATCAGGTTTTTCTAATTATTGTACCTTTCATCACTATCCCATATGTATCGCGAGTCTTAGGGGCATCGTTGATTGGTGTGAATTCGTATACCAATACGATTATGAGTTATTTTGTTTTAATTGCTAATTTAGGTGTGACTGTTTATGGAAATAGGACAATTGCTTATTGTAGAGACTCTATTGGTGAGAGGAGCCGTAAATTTTGGGAAATCTTTATCCTGAAGTTTCTTTTTTCGTGTGTTACATATTTATTATTTTTAGTCTTCATTTTGATGTATCCCAAATATACAAAGGTATTATTAATACAGTCTATTCAAATACTTGCTGTTTCTATTGAAATATCATGGTTATTTGATGGAATGGAAGATTTTAAGCGAATGGTTATTAGAAATTTTATGGTAAAGATAGCCTGTGTAATATTAATCTTTATTTTCGTCAAAACCGCAGATGATTTTGATAAGTATGTTTTCATTACAGTTTTTTCTTCTTTTCTTGGGAACTTAACCTTATGGTCGTACGTAAAACAATACGTTGCTCGCGTAAGTTTTAAAAGTCTAAAAATTCAAAGTCACTTTCTACCAGTTATTTATCTATTTATCCCACAAATAACATCTACTATCTTTATCTCTATTAATAAATTACTTTTAGGAAATCTTTCAACCATGAGTCAAGCTGGTTATTTTGATAACTCAGATAAAATAATTCGTATTTTATTAGCTCTTATTACTGCAGTAGGGACTGTTATTTTTCCAAAAGTTGCTAATGAGCATAAAAAAGGGAACAAGGAACGTGTTACGTTTTTAACGCAATTAACTTTTGATTCAGTTAACATCATTACAGTTCCTATTGTTTTAGGTATCATTTCAATCAGTTCAACTTTTTCAAATATATTTTTTGGCCCTAACTTCAAGGGAATTGACTTAGTATTATCGGTTTTAGTAGTTGAATTATTATTCATGGGATTTTCATCAGTCATTGGGAGTCAGTATTTAATTGCTACAAGTCAATCAAGATATCTATCAATCGCTATATTTAATGGAGTGATTGTAACAGTTATTTCGGCATTCTTGCTTATTCCACATTTTGGTGCGATAGGAGCATCGATGACTTCGGTAATTGGTGAGATGGCAATTGCTTTCTTTGAAATATGGTTTGTAAGAAAGCAAATTGATATTGCTACGCTATGTAAAGATATTCCCAAGTATCTTCTATCAGGTTTTGCTATGTTTTTGGCACTTTTTATACTGAGAACAGTAAATTTTAATCCTTATCTTAAATTAATTTTACAAATTATTTCTGGTGGTTCTATTTATTTTGCGATGATTTTTTTATTGAAACCAAAGTTAGTCAATTTAGTGTTAGAAAAGTATAAAAAATATAAAGTGAATTAAAAGAGGAGAGTACAAAAGAGG
>OGEP01003105.1_pt1 | contig 13215 bp, 10 predicted proteins | sample 1570721 | NCBI WGS metagenome assembly OGEP01 (sample SAMEA2582131, study PRJEB24529) | metagenome | biome: Human gut stool | place: China | collected 2011 | reverse complement strand
ATATTAGTTGCTGCTCCTTTAACAAGAGGTATAGCAATGGTAATGGACCCAGTAATAAAAAGTACTTTACTTCAAATAGGTACAGTTTTAATACAAGCTCAAGAAACTTCTCCAATAATAATGGGATTAATTCTTGGTGGTTTAATAACAGTGGTTGCTACTGCTCCACTTAGTTCAATGGCTTTAACTGCTATGCTTGGACTTAAAGGTTTAGCAATGGGTATCGCAGCAATAGCTTGCTTCGGTGGATCATTCACTAACGGATTTATATTCCATGGTTTAAAATTAGGAGATAAGAGTAACGTAATCGCAGTTATGCTTGAACCTCTTACTCAGGCACCACTTGTTACTTCAAACCCAATACCAATATTCTGCTCTAACTTCTTCGGTGGAGGTTTCGCAGGAATGGGTGCAGCAGCTTTAGGTATCATAAATAATGCTCCTGGTACAGCTTCTCCAATACCTGGATTATTAGCTCCATTCGCATTCAATGATCCTATGAAAGTTGTAATGGCTCTTGTTATAGCAGCAATCGGTGGTTCTATAGCAGGATTTGTAGGTTCTAAAGTATTCAAAAACTACAAAGTTGTAACAAAAGCTGACCTTGAAAGAAAAGCAGGAGTTATAGCTTAATTAATAATCGCAAGTTTTTTTAACTTAAATTTACTTTATACACAACTCACAGAAAAGGGACTATCACATTAACATTAGATGTGATAGCCCCTTTTTTATACTGTTGCTACTTTAAGTTCTTTTTTGTGTTCCATGTTTGGACTTTTTAATACTAAACTTATACTTGATAGTATTACCTGTATTGCTGGGTATGCCATCCATACACCAGATAATCCGAATAATTCTGTGAATATCCAAAGCATAGCAGGTGCTATAACTATTGGCTCTATGTATATTAATAAATTACTGAATTTCGTATGATTAGTTGCATAGAAGTATGCGCTTGTTACTCTTGTAACTCCAAAGAATGCATAAGCAAATGCTGTTGTTTTTAATGCTAAAGCTGTTTCATTCATAAGTTCTGGTGATATGTTGAAGTATTTAGCTAACTGTACGCTGAATACCATTGTCATAACCATTAAGAACACTGAGAATATTGAGCATAAGAAGAATGCTTTATTGTACACATAGTGTAATTCTCTTTCTTTGTTTGCTCCAAAGTAGTAGCTGAATAATGGCTGAACACCATCACCTATTCCCTGTATTAAAAGCTGTGCACATGCAAGTACATAACTTATTACTGAATATATTGCAACTGCTCCATCTCCACCGTATTCAATACATTTCCAGTTTGTAAGTATTATTATTATTGAAGGAACTATTGTCTGTCCAAATGGAGATACTGCTATTTTCATTATTCTTTTTATTTTAGCTATATTTGGTAATATATAATCCATTTTAAAGTTTTTATGGTTTAATTTTACAACGTATATAACATTCATTGTAGCAACTACACCCTGTGCAGTTATTGTCGCTAAAGCTGCACCAAACATTCCTAAATTCATTTTGTATATAAATACATAGTCAAGTACTATATTAGTAACAAGACCTGCTACCATGTTCTGAGTAGCTACAATTGGTTTTCCCTGATTTCTAACTATTGGATTTAATCCGTTTCCTAAAACAGGAAGCATTCCACCTATTAATATAGTAGTTATATAATCATCTGCTCCCTTATATATTGCACCTTCTGCTCCTAAGAAGTTAAGTATGATTCCTTTTGTACCTAAGAAGAAAACAGGAAGTATTGCTCCAAATATTAGAAGAAGTATTATTGTCTGCATGGCACTGTGCTCCATATCTCTTTCTTTTCCTTCTCCTCTGTATATAGAAACAAGAACAGATCCACCTATACCAACACCTATAGCTGTTGCATTAAGTACAACCTGTATTGGATAAACTAGGTTTATCGCAGCAAGCCCCACGTTTCCTATACTGTTTCCTACAAATAGTCCATCGACTATTGAGTAAAATCCACTGAATAACATCGCTATCATTGATGGTATTACATAATGCATAAACTGTCTATTAATTCTTTTTTTATCTATTGTTAAGTCTTTATTCATAATTTAAACACCTTCCTTTCACCAAAGAAGAGTTTAAACTATGGTCTAAGACCAAGGTCAACAACTTTTTAAAATAAATTTATATTTTCTATTCTATTTTTTTATTTTTATGTATATTTCCTTGTATTCATGCTGCTTATCTGCATAAGCTGTTGTATTTATTTCATGCGTTAAAACATAATCCTCTAGCTCGATTTTATTTTCGTCAGCATAATTTTTTATCTTTTCTATATATTTTTTATTCAACTTACTTCCCTCAGATGGTACAACCATACTCAAAGCATCAAATCCGTTTATTATTTTATCGTTATTTTTATTTTCTTCGTATATTCTTTCTTTACTTAGTCTACCCTCTTTTCTTTCTACATCATTTTCAAAAAGATCCTCTACTATCTGCCTTTCTATAGTATAGAATGTAGCCTTTTCAGTTAAATCATAGTTGTATTCCTTGATTACCGCTCCTAGTACAAATTCTTCATTACTTATACTCGGAATATTTTTAAGAACTAATTTCTGTGCACTACTCTCCTCTTCTGTTTCTTCAAATAAAATATACGAAGTTTCAAAATGTTTCTTTTTAATACTCATATTTCCAGAGATTGCAGGTCCCATTGTAGAACATAGATAATCTAGCTTCTTTAAAAGCTGCTGTTCATATCTTATCCTATTTCTACAATCTATTCTCTTTTTTTCAAATAACTCAAGTGCCTTTTTTTCGTCGTTTTCGTTCATTATTGAGTACATATCAGATACAGAGATATCTAAATTTCTGTAAAAAATTATATCTAGTATCTCTAAAATATTGTACATATCGTACATTCTATACTTGTTGTTTGGGTTTATTTTTGGATGAATCATATCCTTTTTTTCATAAAATCTCAGTGTATCTACTGTTATATTGAGAAGTTTTGAAACTTCAGATATGCTGTATGTCTTTTTCAAATTTTCTCTTCCTTTCAAAATTAATATTTATTTTATACATTATTAATTATATCAGTAGGAGAGAGCTTTTTCATCTTATTGCATACATATTTCGTTCCTATCTTTACGCTCAAAATAGCTGTTATTATTATAAATAAGTATAATATCCACGGTGTAGATATATTTAGCTTAATTGTAGAAACTTCTATCAAAACTTTAGACATTAAAAATACGAAGATACTACCTATCACTACTCCCAATATAGCTGGAATAGCCACTCTATCTTCTATTTTCTTTAAAATAACCTCTTCTAATTGTTTATCACTTATTCCTATTGCCATAAGCACTCCAAAATCAGCACTTTGAGACATAATTTCGTATATAGATCCATTGATTGAGTTGAATATAGTTAGAATAATTGCAAATCCAGCTACAACACTAAATATTATATTTATAGCACTTATATATGCCTCATTTTTATCTAACTCTTCTCCACAATCAACAAATTCCACATTCCCGCTCTTTGACTCTAACATTCTTTCAATTGCAATCTTAACGCTTTTTTTCTTATCCTCGCTGCATTTTATATTTATCGAATTTATATTTTTTGCAAGTCCTTTATCAAAAGCTGATTGATAAATAAACGCAAAATCTGGAGTTATTTGAGATATATTTATAACTTTAAATGTTTTTTTCTTTTGAATTCCATTTTCTAAAACCTCTAGTTCAATCTTATCTCCTATATCTATTCCCATTTCTTTTGCATACATACTATGTACACAAATTACATTTCCTCTTTTAAATTTTTCCACATCAAAATTATCGTATCTTGCAGATTTGATTAGATTATCCAACTCCTCATCATCTATTCCATATAATCCGTATATATATGCAGAACTATTATTATTTTCATAGTATTTTACAGGAGTAGTATAATTTTTTTCTAAACTTGTTACTCCTAATATTTTATAAATATTTTCTTCCATATCCTCTGTAATAGCTACATTAGAGAAAATTTTTTCTAAAGGCAGATTACTTTTATTTTCGCTGTACATATCTATATTTCTAACTATGTAATCTACGTCATTTTTATATAAAGACTCACTTCCAGAGTCTATACTTTTTACAATAGATGCAGTAAATGCAAGGATTACAAAGATTATTACTATAGATGCTTTGCCAGTATTTTTATATTTATACCTTCTCTTTATATTTACTTTATTATTACTTTTTCTATTCTCTCTTTTAACTTCACTATAAACCGCATACGGATTGTTTATTGAAAATGGAATATCCATATTCAACATAGTTTTCACTGTTTTTCTTGAAGATAAAATATATGATAAAAATACAAGCAATTCTATAACCACAAATATAAAGAATACATCTAAAAATCGTATATTTTTACTAGTTGCTTGCATTAAAGAAAATAACCCACTTGTATTAGATAAATTCGTTTTATTTAAATACATTATTTTTAAAATTAATATAAATAATAAATTTATTCCTACTCCAATAGATACAGAAATGATAGATAAAATAAATGCTTGAATATTAACTATATTTTTTATATGTGCTGATGATGCTCCTATTGCCTCTAAAATTGCCATATCTTTAATATTTCTATGAAGTCTAGCTCTATTTATATTCTTTAAAATTATATGCGATACAAGTAATATAGCTAGTGATAAAGCCACAGTAACGCAAAAGTTATCTAAAAATATAAATTTAATATAATCTATTCTAGACACTAGTTTTATCCCAGATTGATCAAATCCTACATCAGAAGCTAATTTTTTTAAGCTATTTTGTATTTTTATTACGTTGCATCTACCTACATCTTTAAATTTTACAATTTCTGATTTTTTATATCCTACATTATCCGCATAACTTTTAGAAACATAGATATTTTTCTCCCAGTTTTCATTATCATACTTTTCGTTTATAGCTCCTGTAACAACTAATATCTTATCTTTTTTATTTCCATTTTTATCTATTATAGGAATTTTTATAGAATATGGATAAGCACTTTTAGTATCTTTTGAGCTATCTTCTAATATAGAATAATTTCTTATTAAATTCTCTGACTTCTTTTCAATAGCTATCTCATTCTCTTCAATAGGATATTTTCCAGCAGCAAGCTTTAATCCAAGCATATTTGATGAGTTTTTATCGTAATTTTTTAAATATCCTAACTCAGAAAAAATATCCGTAGTTTCTTCAGTATCTAGCACTTCTCCTGTTTTGCCTACAGATATATGATTTTTTACATTTTCAATCTGATTTTCATCTAACTTTGAAATCTCCGCATCATAATCTCCAAAGTATATTTTTTCGTATTTTAAGTTGTATCTAAGAGAACTCACAGATATTATCAAAATTAACGAAACAATAAAAGATATTGTTGCAGTTATTATAAATGGAAGTATATATGATTTTTTGTTATTTTTAATATTTTTTATAATAAATTGAGATTTCTTCAACTAAATCACCCCATTCATAATTTTCCCATCCCTTATATGTATCACTCTATCTGCAAGCTGGGCTATACTCTCATCATGTGTAACAACAATCAAAGTCTGAGAATACTTCTCAGAAATAACTTTAAGCATATTCATAACATCCTTTGACATCCTAGAGTCTAGATTTCCAGTTGGTTCATCTGCTAAAATAATTGTTGGCTTTATAGCTATTGCCCTTGCTATTGCAGTTCTTTGCTTTTCTCCTCCAGATAATTGATGAGGCATCATATTTTTCTTCTCATAAATTCCTAGAGATTTCATTATCTCATCTACAAATTTCATATCGGGATTCTGAGAATCCAACACAAATGGAAGAAGTATATTATCTAGTACTGATAGTGTAGAAACAAGATTATATGATTGAAATACTATTCCAATCTCTCTTCTTCTAAATATAGCCATCTCATCCCTGTCCATCTTAGAAATATCCTTTCCATTTATTTCTACAGTTCCACTATCTGGTTTTTCAAGTCCAGCTAAAATATTTAAAAGAGTTGTCTTTCCAGAGCCAGATTTACCTACAATGGCTATAAACTCGCTCTCTTCTATTTCTAAATTTATTTCATCTACAGCCTTTATCTCAATATCTTCTGTTTTATAATATTTTTTTAAATTTCTAGCTCTGAATAACTTCATTTTATTCTCCTTTCGATTTTGAGAAGTAAAGAGTAAATGTACTTCCCTTTTCTTTTTCGGATGAAACCATTACATTTCCATCTTGTAAGTTCATAATTTTTCTAACTAAATAAAGACCTACACCAGATCCTTTTTCATTTTGCACTATATCATTTCTCGATCTATAGAATCGTTTAAATATATCATTATACTCATCTGTATCAATTCCTATTCCGTTATCCTCTATATTTAATGCAAAATAATTTATTCCATTGTCTAAACTCAGATTTATTTTTCCATTTGGAGCAGTGTATTTAACAGCATTATCAAGTAAATTAAATATTGCCTCTGTAGTCCACTTTCTATCTATTGCTAAAATACAATCTTCCTTTATCTCATTTTTTATAGTTATATTCTTTTTAGCTGCATCTGCTTTTACTGATGATATAGCACTTTCTATACATTCTTTTAAATTCTCCTCTTTTTTATCTATACTTATCATATCCGCTTCTAATCTAGATATATTTATCAGAGAATCTACAAGCATCTTTAATTTTTCTATTGCTATTCCTTCAGTTTCTAAAAACTCCAACCTTTCCTCATCACTTATTCCTTCTTCTGCCAAAAGCGTGTTATAAAGTTCTACATTTGCAAGAGGCGTTTTTAACTGGTGAGAAATATCTGTTACCAATGATTTTACATTTTCCTTTTCATTTTCGATTTTTCTCATGTTTATTCTCATATTTCTCTCTGCTTTTTCAGAAATCATATTTATCCTACATAGCAGATTTTCGTTGTATTTATTCAAATCTACACTATCATTTTCAATACTTTCTCTTTCTTGTAAAGCATTATCAGTTTTATTGTCATTCTTATTTAATGTGTTTGAATGTTTAATATTATCTACTGTATTGAAGATATTTTTCATCTTAGAATACATCGCTTCAAATATTTTTAAAACATATCCCATAGCTTTAATAGCTACAACTAAAATAATTATTGAAAATACTGCAAATAAAAATACAAAGAATATAATCATCATCTTTACTTTATTTTCACTTTTGTCTATTAAATCAGATGTTTTTGAAGTATATCCATATTTAGCCAGTGTATTTGCTCCACTTTCTATATATTTATTGTTATCACCTATTACAGACTTTACTATTATCTCCCTATCCTGTGGGTATTTTTCCAAAAGATAGCCTACAACAGCTGCATCGTGCTTGTATCTATCTTCTGTAATTTTTTCAAACAATACAGACTCTACAGACAAAACAGATATGAAAAATGCGAGGAACATAGCAAACGATACTACTGCGCATTTTCTAAGGAAAGAATCATTCTTTATCTCTGAAAATACTTTTCTTATCATTTTCTAACGCACCCCGCATTCCATTTATACCCTATTCCTCTAATATTTTTTATAAATATCGGCTCTGAAGGATCTTTCTCTACTTTTTTTCTAAGTCGTCTCATGTAAACAGCAACCGTATTGTCATCTACAAAGTTTCCGTCCATGTCCCACAGAATATCTAGTATCTGTTCCTTTTGAATAATATTCATAGCATTTTCCATTAAAAGTTTTAGAAGTTTTCCTTCTGTTTTTGTGAGCTGTACTTTTTCTGTATCTTCCCTGTTTAGAATCAATGTGTAATCTCCATAATCAAATTCTATATCTTCAGATACTAGAATATTTTCTGATGTTTTTTCTTTTTCATTGTTTCCAGCTCTTTTCATAAATGCTTTAACCTTTGATACAAGAATTGCAAGACTAAACGGTTTTGTTACATAATCGTCTGCACCTATTTCATATCCCATAACTGCATTAAACTCTTCGTCTAAAGCAGTTAACATAATAATATAAACGTTACTTATTTTTCTTATTTCCTCACAAAAATCGAATCCACTTCCATCTGGCAATCCGATGTCTGTTATTATTAAATCTATTTTATTATTATCAAAAATATTTTTAGCTTCTTCAATGCAAAATGCTGTTTCAACTTCAAATCCTTCTTTTTTCAATTTGAAACTAATTCCTCTATTTAAAGATTTATCGTCTTCTAAAAGCAAAATCTTTCCCACGTTTTCACACCTCTATCCTACAATATATTTTATAGCTTAAATTATATCATAGAAGTAAGTGTTATCTTTTTAGATATTCAATAAAATTTATAAAATATTAAAAATTATTTTTCAATGTCTAAGATTTTTTTACATTTATTTAAGCTATATTTATATACGATAAATATAAATATTAGAACTGCTATAAATATTAACGAATCTATAGAATATGCTATTACTTCTGCTTCTGAAATCATTCCATCGTTCATTATAAACATTATTCCTGTAAGAAGCATACTTAAAGTTACTCCTAATATTGCAGGAACTGTGAATAATTTTGATATCTGCTGTTTTAAGCATTTTTTTACATAATTTTTGTTTGCTCCAAGTTTTTCAAGATCTTCAAATACATCTTTGTTTCTTGATGCTACAGATATGCTTCTTGAGTAAAGCATTATCGCTGATGCAGCTAGACATATTACACTTATGAATGAGAATACTAGGAAGTATACTGCAACACTCTGTGCAAAGTTTTTTACATCGTAAGTTTTGATAGATGGATACCATTTCCAATACCCCATAAGGTCTGGATTATCCTGATTTAGCTCTATTGTAGTTCCTTCTAGTCCCATTGACTCTATAGCACCTTCGTCGTACATTGTGTTTGGATTTGCCATTTCTTTATCCGCTCTTTTTAAAAACTCTACATATACATTTTCAGCAAATTCATAAGATTTTTCTTCGTTTGCAGTGTTGAATATAATCTGCCGTACTTTGTTTGAGTTGCCTACTTTTGATGCAATTTTTTTGTAATCTTTGTCATTTAATATGTATCTATTTTCACAGTTGTTAGTTAGCATATACTCATTTGCTATTGTTCCCTGGAATGATAATTTCATTCCTTGTTTGCTATTTTTATCCTCTATATAGTCCATATCGTCATATCTTGTAAAGAAGTTTTCGCTTTCGTCTTTATATACTATTCTTACATATTTACCTTTTTCTACATTTACTTTTTCTCCAGTAATTTTTTCGTATTCACTTTGGCTTATAAATTCTGAAGTTGAGTGATCTTTTTTATAATTTTCTATAACATTTCCATCATCATCGTAATCTCTTTCTACTCCACTTGCACTTAGACACGCAAATTCTATTTCTTTATAGTCTTTTATTGTAACATTGCTTTTGTTAGCTAACTCCTGTATATCATTTTTATTTAATTCTGATGATACAAGCGGTCTGTAAATTACAAATTCATAAGGATTAGATTTTCCCGCAGATACTACTGAAGAAGAAACATTAGATATATAAGATGCTGCAAATATAGACACTGCACATAGTACAGATACTACTAGCATATTTCTTATATTCTGCTTCCCTTCAAATTTTATCATTCCGTAAGATACCAGATTTTTATAGTATTTTTTAGGATTTTTCCCTTTTTTATGGTATATAACCGCATATTCTATAACCATGTATGTTCCAACTACACTTAGTAACATTATCACATTTAATATACCAGGCGCTTTTTTATCAAATGTGTATATTATTATCTTAGGAAGTAAGAATCCAAAGAAAATTCCACTAACTATTAAAATCATACCTACTACTAGATGTTTTTTAGAAACTTCTCCAACTTTTTCTCTAGTGTTCTGCGCTTTTATAATAGATATTACATCTGCCTTTTTGATTGTTCTTGTAGACATTACTACTATTAATAAGCCTATTATTAAGTCAAATAACACTCCCCACAATATTCCCTGAACTGATATTGAGAACACTGCGTATTCTTTATTTACTATGAATTGAGAAAATCCCTGCCATATTATAAATGTAACTATTTCTCCTAATACTACTCCAATCACTCCACATTTTAATACTATAGATATTATTTCTTTATTTAATGGTTTTATTAAGTCTTTTTTTACTGTTCCAAGAGCTAACATTACTCCGATTTCTTTTGTTTTATTTCTTAAAAATAGTGATGCTGCGTATAGTGAAAATACAACACATCCTATTATAGATACTGAAAGTATTAGGTATAATTGTTTTCTTGAGTCACCACCTACAGGAAAAACTAGCTGAACAATAGGCATTTGAGCAATACTCATCATTGCTGTCATTAAAAGCACAGCAAATGTTATACAAAATTCAAACTGATTGTAATTACTTTTATTATAATTTCTAAGCTTTTTTAGTATATTACTCATTGTCATTTCCATCACCACCAAGTTCTTTTAATACACCTAATAATTCATCAAAGAATTCTTTTCTATTTCCACTATTTTTTAGCTCTGTAAATATTTTTCCGTCCTTCATAACTATAACCCTGTCACAGTAGCTTGCAGAAATTGTATCGTGAGTTACCATAAATATTGTAGCTCCTAGCTTTTTCTTCGCTTCTATGAATGATTTTATAACTGCTTCACTAGATTTGCTGTCTAAGTTTCCTGTTGGCTCATCAGCTAATATTACCAGTGGATCATTCATTAGAGATCTCGCAACTGCAACTCTCTGCTTCTGTCCTCCTGATATTTCAACAGGATATTTATCTGCAATTTCTTTAATTCCGAATATTTCTAACAGTTTGTTTGCCTTGTCTTCCATTTCTCGCCAATCATCTTCTTTTATTATTTTAGGCATACATATATTTTCAAATACTGTTAATCCGTCTAATAACATAAAATCTTGGAATACAAATCCTAATTTTTCATTTCTTACTATTGCTAATTCGTCTTCTGTAAGTTTTTCCATGTTTTCTCCATTTAATATTACTTCTCCACTTTCATAAGGTATGAAGTTTGATATACAGTTTAAAAGTGTTGTCTTTCCACTTCCTGAAGGTCCCATAACTGATACAAACTCTCCCTTTTCTATGTTTACATCTACTCCCTGTAATACTGGATAATTCTTGTTTCCTACTTTGTATGATTTATAAAGATTTTTAACTTCTAACATTTTTATTCCCCCTTTGTATTGCTGACTTTCGATAAACTATTTTTCTATACTTTTATAATAAATGGGGAAACTTACAACTAACTTTAAGTATTCTTACAATATTGTAAGATAAAATCAAAGTTTAGCGAAATATATTGTTATTATGCGAAGCATAGTAGATATAGACAAACTTCTCTCCAGGCTTCGACGCGCAAGCGGAAAATAGTTTAGTTTATATTAAAATACACGTCTGCAGATTGTCGAGAGAGTTTTGTCTATATGCTACTATGCTCATAATATCAATATTCTTGGCAAAGTTTTAATTTTTACATAGGATTAAAAAGAAAGTAAAATTATAACAACTTGAATAAAAAGATGCTTAAAATTTTATTCACTTCAACCCCCGAGAGTTATTAATATATAAATTTTGATTTATTTAGCTTGTAGTAAACTTATAAGTACATATAGGTTTTTACAATAAAATAGCTGTTATTAAAATTTTATAAATAGTATTTAAGACTTAAACACAAATAGCTCTTACCGACAATTCTGTAAGCACCCAATACCATTAAAATGTGTTACATAAATTGGTTGGGCGCTGAAGCCTGGAGAGCGAATACTTGTGTTAAGTCTGTTCTATTTCAAAATTTTAATAACAGCTTTTTCTTAGTGTCCGCTTGGTTTTTTATGAAGTTTGTCTTTTTCTATTGTTAGGTCTGCATGTAATAAGTCAACAAATATTACAGTAAGAGGTATTACTGCAGCCCAGATTGCTCTGCCTGTAAAGAAGTTTACTAGTATTGTAGCAACTGTTCCTCCAAGTACAAACATTATTATCATAGCAATGTGAGTATTCATTCTTTTTACATACTTCTGTTCGCCATGATTTCTTATCGCTTTTGTAAGTGCAACCCCAATCTGCCTAACGTGATTTGTACAGAATGTTGTTGCCATTGGTATTTTGTAAGCTTGTCTAAATGTGTTGTACTGCATTGAGCATAGGAAGTTTATCGAAATCTGAGCAATTTGGTATGGTGCACTATCTGGTACAAATCCAAGTATTATAACAACTATAATTTCTATTAATATTAACATTGTATCCCATCTTATGAAGTGGAATTTTTTGATTGAAAGTGCCCACGCTTCAGAAAGCATAGTTCCCGCAAGATATGCAGTAAGTGGAACTAAGTAGTACGCTGCTTTTCCAAAGTTTTTGCTTCCTAGAGCCATAGCCATCATTACAAGGTTTGCTGTCTGAGCATTACAGAATATTCCTCCCCTTGCTGTATATGTATACGCACCGTAAAATCCACCTACAAACATTAGAACTGCAAAAATCCACCATTTTTCACACTCTAAAAATTCTTCCTGTTCTTCTTTTAAATCCGTCGCTATACGAACAACATTTTTATATTCCAAAATGTAAACCTCCCTTCTATTTTTTATTATAAGTTCAGTTTTGCTTTTATAATTCTTATTTTTTGTAGAATTATAGCAATATAGCCGACAAATTAGATTTAATGCCGGCTATTTATCTAATCTAAATATAGAAATATTATACTCTCATTTATTTTATTTTTTCTATCTTTGCAAAAGATTACCACTTTGGAGGCGCCACGACAAAAACAGTAATTTGTGGATCTCTACTTCCGAAAGCCAACGGAGGCGGAGATAGGGGAATTTGTGTCCGAAGCCAAAGAGCGATACCAAACAGCTTATGTTGGCTGACCGTTATTCTTCATTCGATGCTGGTAAAGGTAAGGAATTTGAAGATGGCAAATTGACGTTGGAAGACGTGGTTGCTTATGCTAAAGCAAATGGCGAACCGAAACAGACTAGTGGCAAACAAGAACTTTATGAAGCAATCTTGAATATGTATTGCTAATTAACCCACCACAGATTACGTGGATTTCACAGATTCTTTTCTTCTCTCTTTTGAATTTATCTGTGTTCATCTGCGTAATCTGTGGTGATATATCTAACTACTACAACACTACTTATCACCATGATTAATACAACGAACGAGGGTAGTAAACTCTACCTATATTCGATAACCTCTGTCGCCATTTTGGGAGGACTGC
>OGEP01003088.1_pt1 | contig 13298 bp, 9 predicted proteins | sample 1570721 | NCBI WGS metagenome assembly OGEP01 (sample SAMEA2582131, study PRJEB24529) | metagenome | biome: Human gut stool | place: China | collected 2011 | reverse complement strand
CCCGCCGCAGGCGGAGAATCCCGCGAGCGGGATTCTTTCTTGTTTAACAGGAAAGTTCTCCTGTTAAATAAAAACCGCTGTATCATTCAATACATAAGAAATATCCTCTAAGGTATGTTTTCCGGATTCTGTGTGAACAATCTAATTGGCTGACAGGAACTCGGCGGTTTTTTGGAAGCCGGTTGTAACAATTCATGCTGTCAGAACTGTTACCGCCGGTTTCGAGCAGGGATTGATTGCAGAGAGCAGCGCCCAACAGTTAGGAAGAAAATGCTGATTAAGCAAATTTAAGGAGGAAGATTCATGGATTTTTTACTGGAAGGTATTTTGGCGATTACGCCCCAACAGCTTGTAATGTACGTTGTAGGTATCCTGCTTATCTGGTTAGCCGTGAAAAAAGAGTATGAGCCGGCACTGCTTCTGCCGATGGGGTTTGGTGCCATATTAGTAAACCTGCCGTTGTCCGGCGTCATTGATCAGGTTATGCCGGGAATCGGAGAGACACATGGTGTTATAGAGTGGCTGTTCCAGACTACAATTGAGGCGTCCGAAGCGCTGCCGATCCTGTTATTTATCGGTATCGGCGCGATGATTGACTTTGGCCCGCTTCTTTCGCAGCCTGTTATGTTTTTATTCGGTGCCGCCGCACAGTTTGGCATCTTCTTTGCCATCTGCGTAGCGACATTAATGGGATTCGATTTAAAGGATGCGGCTTCCATCGGTATTATCGGTGCTGCCGACGGTCCTACATCTATTCTGGTATCACAGATAATGCGTTCCGACTATGTCGGAGCGATAGCGGTTGCGGCCTATTCCTATATGGCTCTTGTGCCGATTATCCAGCCGTTTGCCATCCGTCTTGTAACAACGAAAAAAGAACGTCAGATTCATATGACATACAGCCCGAAGGCGGTTTCAAGGTCAACGAAGATTGCTTTCCCGATTATCGTTACCATCATTGTAGGCCTTATCTCACCGGCATCCGTGGCTCTGGTGGGCTTCCTGATGTTTGGTAATCTGATCAGGGAGTGCGGCGGATTACAGTCGCTTTCCGATACGGCACAGAATGAGCTTGCAAACCTGATAACACTGCTGTTGGGTATCACGATTTCCTTCAGTATGAGGGCAGATGCATTCGTACGTGTAGATACGCTGATGATCATGGGTATCGGACTTGTTGCGTTCATATTTGATTCCATCGGCGGTGTGCTTTTTGCCAAATTTATTAATCTGTTTATTAAAAATAAGATTAATCCGATGATCGGTGCCGCCGGAATTTCCGCATTCCCGATGTCGGCCAGAGTTGTCCAGAAAATGGCTTCAGAAGAAGAGAAAGGCAATATTATCCTGATGCATGCGGTAGGCGCAAACGTATCCGGCCAGATTGCCTCTGTTATTGCGGGCGGACTTGTAATCAAACTTGTCAGCCAGTATCTGTAAATTGTTGAAGCAGGCAGAAAAAGGAGGATCATTTTATGTGGAATAATTTATTAATCGCTCTGGAAATAATGGGTAAGGGGATGGGCGGAATCTTTGTCGTAGTCCTTATTATAACAGTGGTAGTTATGCTGTTAAGCAAGTTGAAATAATTCAAGACAGAAGACCGGCCGCCGCAGATTTTCAGCGGCGGCTTTTGGTTGAAGGCGGTGACCTGTGCGCGTAGCGTGCAGGTTATCCTTTGAATAGAATTCCCGCGGGCGGGATTCTTACGTGTCATGTTTCATGGGTTGCCTGCTGACTGGCAGCTTTCTGGAATACGAATATTAGCTACATTATGGAACTTATATTTCTCTACCATATGCTTCTTCACACTAATCAAAATATAGCGGTAGCAGTCTGCTATGCCGCCGGCAAAGGAACCCGTATTACCCTCATTTAACTGCTTAAGCGCCAGAATGACTTGCTTATTGAGATGGGAAAGCGTATGCTTTTTAGCCGGATAGTAAGCAAAATGATGTCCCCATTCAAGAAGATGATTGGTTTGAGATAAAATAACACATAAAGGTTTTAAAGAGGTATGTTTCATTATGGTTTCTAAAATAACTGCTAAATGAACAGAGCCTGAAGAAGTAAATCTATCTGTTAACTCGTCTATTTCCTCTCTGGTAAACTGCGGTGCTGCAGCTAAAGCCGCCGGGCGGATAATTAATATCATCAGCTGCAGGGCGTGAAGGTAACGCAATGCCTTTTCTGCATATCCGCAATTAAGAGCCAGACGATGAAGTTTCGTATCATCTGGTTCTATAACTACAGTGCCTTTACCGTTTAAAGTCTTTACAAATCCTCTTTGTTCGAGTTCTGACAATGCCTTTCTGACTGTTGATATTGAGACATCGTACTGTCTGGCCAGCTGCTTTTCGTAAGGAAGATACATTCCGACAGCATATTCCCCAAGGCCAATTTTCAGATTCAGTTCGTCGACAATTTTTGAGTAGTAGTAATCATGGCCGCGCATGGGATTCCACGAAAATGACAGACCGGTTTGAGTTGGACAATCTGGCGCCGTATCTGACAAGTATTTTAAAGTACTTTCAATAGAATCCGTAAGATTTTGATACATATATGATAATTGTTCCTGTTTTGCAAATGGATCACTGCCTTTCAATATATCTATAATAACTCCTGTTACAGATACCGAACCCTGTAAAAAGCATTCAGAGAAATAAGGGCATTCTTCCGTGAAAAATGTGAGTTTATTGTAAAGGTCAAAGGTTGAATAAAGCTCGCTGAACAATTCATTTCCGCCGATTTTTAGTATGTCTGCCCCAAAGCTGGATAGAACGCGCCATCCTCCGGCCGCCCTCCCTAAACGTGATTCTCTTACAGCTTGTTTATAGTGAGGCAGAAACTCTAATTCGCAGTTCTGTGAGGCAAAAACCAGGAGCGGAGGGATAATCAGCCCAAAAGTCTGATATACCTGTATAATATTGTCTTTTTGCTTTAAAATTTCTGTCAGAGTGTCCGATACACCAGAGATATCTCTTTTAAAAGTAACGGTTGGCGCAAGACGCGGTTGAATTTCAATAAAATTTTCTTCCCGCAATGTGTCAAAAACACGGTTAATTGTGTATCTGCTTACATGGAACTGCTCACAAAGCATTCTTGAAGAGGGAAGACACTTTCCATAAGGTATCTGGCCGGACAAAATACGCTGCTTAATTTCGTTATATACAAATGTGTATTTTGTTTCTTCTTGTTTCATAACCTGCCTCCTATCTGTCTGAATTATATCATGAGAAAGCTATTTTGTCAGTATTAGAGGACACAAACCTATTTGCATACCTGACCAATATGAATGTTGCCATTATATAAGGATAACATTTATAATAAAACCGTAAATTTATCAGGGAAAGAGTTTCAGTATTATGGAAAAACAAAAAATCTTAATCGTCGATGATTCAGAGATGAACCGCTCTCTTTTGGCGGATATCCTGGAAGAGCAATATGATGTGGTGGAGGCTGAGAATGGTGTGGAAGCAATTTCTCTTCTCTCGCGGCAAAGAGCCGATTTTTCCCTTCTGCTTCTGGACATTATGATGCCTGAAATGGATGGATTTGAAGTATTAGCCTACATAAACAAATACCACTGGAATGACACCTTTGCCGTTATTATGATTTCTGCCGATGATTCCCCCGCAAATATAAAGCGGGCTTACGACTTGGGCGCATTTGACTATATCAGCCGTCCTTTTGATTCGACCATTGTACAGCGCCGGATTTCCAATACGATGTTTTTATATGCAAGGCAGCAGCGTCTTGAGAAAATTATCGCAGAACAATTCCATGAGCAGGAGAAAAATAATAAGCTGATGATTTCAATCCTGTCTCATATTGTGGAATTTCGGAATGGAGAGAGCGGCTTACATATCCTGCATGTCAATACGATTACTAAGTATCTGCTAAAGCAGCTCGTCCGGCGTACCGAGCAGTATCCCTTGTCCAAAGCTGATATTTCCTTAATCAGTACGGCTTCAGCGCTGCATGATATTGGAAAAATCGCAATTTCCGATACAATATTGAATAAACCTGGACGTCTTACGGAAGAGGAGTTTGAAGTGATGAAAACTCACTCGATGGTCGGCGCTAACATGCTTTTAGACCTGCCCGTTGAGCAGCAGGAGGCTCCGCTTGTCAAAGTAGCTTCTGAGATTTGCCGGTGGCACCACGAACGGTATGATGGAAACGGTTATCCGGACGGGCTTAAGGGAGACGAAATTCCCATAGCCGCCCAGGTGGTCGCGCTGGCCGATGTATATGATGCCCTGACCAGTGAGCGGTGTTATAAGAAAGCTTATTCACATAAAGAAGCTTTGAACATGATTTTGGAAGGACAATGCGGTGCATTTAATCCGACTCTTTTACTATGTCTGCAAGAGATTGCGGATACTCTGGAAAGTGAGCTGACTGATAATTCTCCTGAACAGGAGACTAAAAATATTCAGGATATAAGAAATAAAATAGACTATGACAGGTTGTTTTCCTATGAAAAATATACCTTCCTGTCCCGCAAACAGCGGCACCTGCAATTATTATATATTGATTCATTAACCAGTGTCTATAACCGTCGTTATTATGACGAGCATTTTCAAGGCTCAGATAATATTCAGGCGATGGTCGTAATAGATGTGGATAACTTTAAGCATATCAATGATAATTACGGCCATGACGTAGGCGATATTGTGCTGCAGAACATTGCACAAACGGTCTTATCCTGTGTGCGAAAGACAGATGCCGTAATCCGATATGGCGGCGATGAATTTGTAATTATCTTTTTTAGTATTCCTGCCAATATATTTGAGAAAAAACTGGAGAGGATTCGGTATTCTGTCGATAGTCTGATCATTGACGGCCATACCGAATTACATATGACAGTAAGTATAGGCGGGGTATATGGAACAGGAACTGCAAAAGGACTTTTCAAGGCTGCAGACAGTATGATGTATCAATCAAAAAACACGAAAAACAAAGTGACAATATGTTATCTTGATGAGAATAAAGACATCGCGGACAATATCTAAAACGGAGGAAAAGTGATTATGAACCTGAAAGATTGCTATTTAAAATTTGGCGGCGATTTTGATGAGGTACTGGGCAGACTGCGTCGGGAACAGACCGTCCGGAAATTTGTATTTAAATTCCTGGACGATAAAAGCTTCAGCTTATTTGAAGCGTCTATGGTGAAAAAGGACTATTCCGAGGCCCTCAGAGCCGTTCATACACTCAAAGGTATTTGCCAGAATCTTTCTTTTACCAGATTATTTGAAAGCAGCAGTCTGACAACAACAGCGTTAAAACAAAACGACTGGAATAAGGCTGTGGATATGATGCCTCAATTATCAAATGACTACTATGAAATAGTTGATATTATTAGAGCGTATAAGAACTCCGGGGAGGAATAATGTCAATGAAAAACGGTAAAATGAAAAATACTACAACGCGTTTTTTAATAGGCAGCTTCATCGGGCTTCTGAGCTTTAGTATTATCATGTTCAGCCTGCTGGGAATTTATATGAGCCGAAAGAGTGAAAAGGCTGTTTATGAAATCGGGGAAATTTATATGTCCGGAATGAATAAACAAATGTCCAGACACTTTGAAACCGTCATTAAACTGCGTTTTGATCAGGCCGGCGGAATTGTATCTGTTGTCTCAACCGATACTGACGATAAAGAGCTGCTATATGAGGAACTCATTTACAGGGCACAGGTCAGGGATTTTAGTTATTTAGCACTTTGTTCCGCCGAGGGAGATTTCCAGACACTTTATGGACAGGCAATTCAGCCGCTTAACCCGGAACCTTTTGTAGAAGCATTATCACAGGGGGAACAAAGAGTCGCTGTAGGCATTGACACTGCCGGAAATGAAGTGGTATTGTTTGGCGTTGATGCTGCCTATCCAATGTCTAATGGCGACAGAAGCACCGGACTGATAGCAGCCGTTCCTCTGGAATACATTACGGATTTCCTCTCCTTAAAGGATGAAGGGCAGCTGATGTATTATCATATTATCCGGCCGGACGGTAGTTTTGTAATACAAAATCCCAACACGGAGCTGTGGAATTTCTTTGAACAGCTGCAAAAACAGTCTGATTCACCGGTGAGTGAATCATCTGCTGACAATCCGGTTGAAAAATTTAGCGTTGCTCTGAAAAAACATGAGGAATATACGGACACATTGGAAGTAAATGGTGAAGAAAGGCAAATCTATGGAATTTCATTACCTTATTCTGAGTGGTATTTAGTATCGGTGATGCCGTATAGTATATTGGACGATACCATAAATAGTCTGAGCAGCCAGCGTATGTTCATGACATTGTTGTCTTGTGCTTCTGTTTTAATCATTCTAACAGCGATTTTCCTCCGGTATTTTTCCATAACCCGTTCGCAGATGAATGAATTGGAGAAGGCCCGGCAGGCGGCTCTTGAAGCGAACAAAGCCAAAAGTGAATTTTTAGCGAATATGAGCCATGATATCCGTACACCCATGAATGCAATTGTAGGCATGACTGCGATTGCCACAGCCCACATAGATGACCAGAAACAGGTACAGAATTGCCTTAGAAAAATTACATTATCAAGTAAACATCTATTAGGGCTGATCAACGATGTTTTGGATATGTCTAAAATTGAAAGTGGGAAATTAACTTTAACAACAGATCAAATTTCATTAAAGGAAGTTGTTGAAGGAATTGTTAATATTATGCAGCCACAGATTAAGGCAAAAAGGCAAACCTTTAACATACATGTGGAAAATATCTTAACAGAAAATGTGTGGTGCGATGGTGTACGCTTGAATCAGGTTTTGCTAAATCTTTTATCGAATTCAACGAAGTATACACCGGAGGGGGGTTCGATACAACTATCCCTCTCTGAAGAAAAATCTCCGAAAGGAGAAAATTATGTACGAATTCATATCAATGTCAGGGATAACGGAATTGGCATGTCGCCGGAATTTCTGAAAAGAATATATGAATCCTATAGCCGTGCGGATGGAACCCGGATACATAAAACCGAGGGGGCCGGTTTGGGCATGGCGATTACGAAGTACATTGTGGATGCAATGGAAGGAACCATTGAGATACAAAGCGAACCTGATAAGGGCAGCGAATTTCTTCTTACGTTTGATTTTGAAAAAGCGGACGCAATGGAAATAGATATGGTTCTTCCCGCCTGGAATATGCTGGTGGTTGATGATGACGAATTATTATGCAAGACAGCCATGGACGCGCTGAAATCCATCGGAATAAAAGCGGAATGGACATTAAGCGGAGAAAAGGCAATAGAACTGGTAATAGAACACCACAAAAAGAGAGAGGATTATCAAATTATTTTATTGGACTGGAAACTGCCCGGCATGAATGGGATTCAGGCGGCAAGAGAAATCCGGCGAAATCTGGGAGATGAAGTACCGATTCTGTTGATTTCTGCATATGACTGGAGTGAATTTGAAGCAGAGGCCCGTGAAGCCGGTATCAGCGGTTTTATTTCCAAGCCGCTTTTTAAATCTACGCTGTATCATGCTTTATGTCAGTATATGGACGTTGGAACAGAGCATGAGCAGACATTGAATCAAAATATTGATCTATCCGGACGCCGCATCCTGCTTGCCGAAGATAATGAGCTTAACTGGGAGGTGGCAAAAGAACTGCTGTCCGATTTGGGCGTGGAACTGGATTGGGCGGAGGATGGCCGGATTTGTCTTGACAAATTCCAAAAATCACCGAAGGGTTATTACGATATCATTCTTATGGACATACGAATGCCGCATATGACAGGGTATGAGGCCACACAAGCAATCCGCGGACTGGTTCATCCTGATGCCCTGTCGATTCCAATTATAGCTATGAGTGCAGATGCTTTTTCTGATGACATACAGCATTGTCTGCAGTGCGGCATGAATGCCCATATAGCAAAGCCTATCGATGTTATTGAATTAACCCGCTTATTAAAAAGATATTTAATATAAATCCGCCTCATAAAGGGAGTATCGCACAATGGCATGAAATCATTTTGATTTCGTGCCGGGAGCAATACTCCTATTTTTTTACGTCGTAAGGCTTAACCTCCACAGTCCGGCTATCGAAGTCAATAAAAAGCTGATAGGCGTACTGCCCGTCGCTGGTATCCCATACTTCCACATGTTTTGGCGTCACTTGAATCAGAATTTCCGTATCCACATGGCTGTAGGCATTGTAGCTGTTCCAGAGAAATTCCTTATAGCCTTTTTCAAAACGCTTTCCCGGTTCGTCTGCCACCAGTCCCTTGTTTTCGGCAAGGCCCTCCACCTGGATGCCGCTCCAGCACAGAGCGACCTGCGGGTTCTCAAAAAGCTGTTTTGTTTTTCTGAAGTTTTTGTCTGTTTTAAAATAAATTTTATTGTCGTAAAACAGGCAGCTTACATTTCTGACCGTCACATGGTCATTGACGCTGGTTGCAAGCGCCATAATTTTCCAGTCTCCGAGCTGACGGAACATGATTTCCACGGCTTCTTCAAATGTCAGATGTTTTTCTTTGCTGAACTTCATTATTTTTATCCTTTCATATACCGGAGAACGCCACAAGATCCATTTACCGGAAAGCAGCGGATTCACCGCGGTGCAGATTTGTCTATGGCTAATCCTGAAAACGTTGCATAAAACGGAATAATTAAGTAAAGATTATTAAATACAGAACCTTCCTGTGAAACGATAACCTGCACGCTTCGCGCACAGGTCACCGTCATCAATAAAAATGCCTGAAAACAAACAGTCTTCAGGTATGCTGCAGAAAACGTCTTTCTCATCCGGACTGTCACCGCCGGTTCAGGAAGTACACAAGCTCAATAAGTCTGTGTTAAAACGTCATTTATGAGTGAAGTATATACCTGCGGTCTGAAAATGTAAAGTGTGAATTTTGAAAAAATATGAAAGACTGGACGAAAAATAGCAGACTGATTTTTGAGGTTCGTCACATACTAACAGCGTGAATGACAAACAAATGATTTAAAAGCCGAAAAGGCGGTAACAATTGTGTAAGGAGGAAGGAAAGGTGACCAGGAAAGAAAAGCTAAGAAAGTCTCTTATTGTCCTGTTCTGGGCCGGGCTTGTGGTATTAGCCGGTTCGTCGTATTTTTATATGCAGTGGTCCATTCCGGACCGTCTGAACGTGGTGGTGGACCAGGAAGAGAATTTCCATTTTTCCCTTCCGGTAAAAGTATCGTTAAAAAGCGAAAGTGAAGAGGTGGTTTTAAACAACGGCTCCAATATCCCCTCAGATGAAATACATCTGCAGTTGGATCAGCCATTTTCCCTTTATTCGGAAAATGAAGGAACATACCATCTGAACATGAAGTTGTTTGGCCTGTTCAGCTTGAAAGACATTGAGGTGGATGTCTCTGATACAAAATATGCGGTCCCCTGCGGCCTGCCCATAGGGATATATATGAAATCCGACGGTCTGATGGTGATAGGAACAGGGGAAGTTACAACGAAAAACGGCGATATTATCGATCCGGCGGACGGTGTCTTAAAATCCGGTGATTATATTGAGGCTATCAACGGTGTCCCGGCGGTCAACAAGAAGGACATGATTCAGGCCGTCAACAGCTCAGGAGGCGGCGCTCTGACGCTTTCCGTGAGGAGAGACGGGGAAGAGATGCCTGTGGAGATGACGCCCGTGGAAACGGCCGATGGTGACTTCAAGCTGGGTCTGTGGATCCGTGACGATACGCAGGGTATCGGCACAATGACCTATATAAGCACCAACGGGGAATTCGGGGCATTAGGGCACGGAATCAGCGACAGCGATACAGGAATGCTGGTGCAGACCTCGGGCGGAGAATTATATGATACCGAGATCATGGGAATTGAAAAAGGCACTTTTGGCAAACCGGGAGTCATGTCGGGTGTGATTTACTATGGGAACCAGTCTAAACTGGGAGCCATTGAAGCCAACACAAATGAAGGGATATTCGGGACTGTAAACGAAAAATTCCGCAACCGCGTAAAAAGCGAGGCAATCCCAATCGGCTACCGCCAGGATGTAAAAAAAGGGAAAGCATATGTTAGAAGCAACGTATCGGGAGAACTGAAGGATTACGAAATCGAAATACAGAAGGTTGATTATTCCACAGCCAGAAAAAGTAAAGATATGATTATCAAAGTGACGGATCCGGAACTGCTGGAGCTGACAGGAGGCATAGTGCAGGGAATGTCAGGATCGCCGATAATACAGGATGGGAAACTGATCGGAGCTGTGACCCATGTATTCATCCAGGACTCGACGAGGGGGTATGGGATATTTATTGAAAACATGCTCGAGCATTGAGTCCGGGCAGGACAGGAGGAAAAAAGATGCGATGCAGGCTTGCTTGTATGAGCATCTTTTTTGCGAGTGGCCTATGCGGCGAAAACCGCACAACCGCTGGTGCACGCAGCGAACCAGCGGTTGCCGCCCGGCCGGAGTAGTGTAACGCGAAGGAACCCGCCACTCTGCCCGGTCAGTGTAACGCGAAGGAGCCTGGCAGTGAAACACAAACAACAAACCAAAAAAATTTACAGCTAAATAACAAAAAATCCCCTCTGATCCGCCCTCCAAAATCAAGTCAAATTCCGCCAAAATCCCGGGCGGCTTGACCACATCCCGTATAAATTGCCGAAGATACCGTCATCCGATCGTCAGCCGGGAGCAAAATCACTCCCGGTAAATATTTTTTTAAAAGTCCGTGACATATATTCTTTCACAACATCTTGTATAAGCAATAAACGGGTTATATAATACAAAAGGGAAACCGTCAGGCAAAGGTCTTACTAGCTCTGGTATTTATTATAGAAGAAATACACCAGGTCTTGTCATCATCGGCCAAATGAAAATATGATATATCATCCCTCTCAATTCTAAACAGCAGTATTTACAATCAAAGCCGATAACATCATCTTGATTAACCCGGCAATTTATTTCACCGCGTTAGTGTGCTGCTAAATTTCCGACATCATTTTGCATCTTTCCTAAAAATGGGCTATAATAAAAAAGCCGGAAAAAGGAAATATCACGGGAGTCTACAGAATTTTATCCGGTATGACAATATGAAACCAGGAGCCAAAACCTGACATTTCGTGTCGAATTATGCGGTGAGATCGAGTTGAAAGGAAAACGGGGTCGAGTCTATAATCATCATTACCATTTAAATTTTTAGGAGGAGAGTATCATGGCAGAACTTAACATTGCAATTGCGGATGACAACAGGCAGACTTTGGAGATGCTTGGCGAAATACTGGAGAGTGAAAAAGATTATCATGTCGTTGGAAAGGCGGATAATGGTAATGAAGCATACAATATGATTATGAGAACAAAGCCGGATGTTGTCTTACTTGACATAGTTATGCCGGGAATGGACGGAATCTCGGTTATGGAGAAAGTAAAAAGCAACGAAGAATTCAAAGAAAATACATCTTTCATCATGGTTACGGCAGCCAGCAGCGAGAATCTGACAGCAGATGCTTTTAAACTGGGCGCCAGCTACTACATCATGAAGCCGTTTACGAGAGACAGCGTACTCGACAAATTAAAAAGGCTGTCAGGTTATAAAAATAAAACAACGATGCTCGCAGGAAGCAGAAAAGTGAAACCTTATGTAAATAAAACGGATTATATGGAGCAGAATCTGGAAAATGATGTAACGCAGATGCTTCATGAAATTGGCATCCCGGCGCATATTAAAGGTTATCAGTATCTAAGGGATGCTATTATTATGTCTGTCAGTGACAAGGAAATGCTGGCGTCGGTAACTAAAATCCTGTATCCGACGATTGCCAAAAAGCATCAGACTACACCAAGCCGTGTGGAGCGGGCAATCCGCCATGCGATTGAAGTGGCATGGAGCCGGGGTAAAATGGACACCATCAATGAACTGTTCGGCTACACGGTCAGCACCGGAAAGGGCAAGCCTACCAACTCAGAATTTATTGCCCTGATTGTGGATAAGATACGCCTCGACTACCGGAGAATGAATTGACAATAAAAGGTTGAAAAAGTTCTGATACTACTTTCTAAATTCATAATTCTATTGTATAATGATTATAATCATCGTGTGATGTATAACGTGAATCGTTTACAATATAAGGCAGTCGGGGAGGTAGTAGGTATGAAGAATATTCTCTTTATTGCATCAGAAGCAGTTCCGTTTATTAAGACGGGCGGGCTGGCGGACGTTGTCGGTTCGCTTCCGAAGTGTTTTGATAAAGCGTATTTTGATGTCAGGGTTATCATTCCAAAGTATCTTTGTATCAAAGAAAATCTCCGGAATGATATGAAGTATTTGAACCATTTTTATATGGATTATCTTGGTCAGAGCCGTTATGTGGGCATTTTGGAGTATGTGTATGAAGGAATCACTTTTTACTTTATTGATAATGAAAGCTACTTCTGGGGTGCGAAACCATATGGGGACTGGTATTATGATCTGGAGAAGTTTTCCTTTTTCTGCAAGGCGGCTCTGTCGTCTCTGCCTGTAATCGGGTTTAAGCCCGATGTCATACATTGCCATGACTGGCAGACCGGTCTGATTCCGGTACACTTAAAAGATAAATTCCGCGGCGGTGAGTTTTTCCGCGATATTAAATCGGTTATGACAATTCACAATCTGAAGTTTCAGGGTGTTTGGGACGTTAAGACGATTCAGCGTTTCTCCGAACTGCCTGATTACTATTTCACACCTGATAAACTGGAAGCATACAAAGACGGCAATATGTTAAAGGGCGGCCTTGTTTTTGCTGACGCGATCACTACCGTCAGCAATACGTATGCGGATGAAATAAAGACCCCGTTTTACGGGGAAGGCCTGGATGGGCTGATGAGAGCCAGGAGCAACAGCCTGAGAGGAATTTTAAACGGCATCGATTATGATGAGTTCAATCCTGAGACAGATACGATGATTGCGCAGAATTATAATGCGAGAACGTTCCGCAAAGAAAAGGCGAAGAATAAGAAAGAGCTTCAGGCGCAGCTCGGCCTGGTTCAGGATGAGAAAAAATTTATGATAGGCATCGTTTCCCGCCTCACGGATCAGAAAGGTTTCGATTTGATTCAGTTCGCGATGGATGAGATTTGCTCGGATGATGTGCAGCTTGTGATTCTGGGTACCGGAGATGAGAAGTATGAGAACATGTTCCGCCATTATGACTGGAAATATAATGACAGGGTATCGGCCAATATTTATTATTCCGAAGAGATGTCTCATAAGATATACGCTGCCTGTGATGCCTTTTTAATGCCTTCACTGTTTGAACCCTGCGGTTTAAGCCAGATGATGGCGCTCCGATACG
>OGEP01003087.1_pt1 | contig 13298 bp, 10 predicted proteins | sample 1570721 | NCBI WGS metagenome assembly OGEP01 (sample SAMEA2582131, study PRJEB24529) | metagenome | biome: Human gut stool | place: China | collected 2011 | reverse complement strand
AACATCGGATTCAATCCCTTACCCGTCAAGTTCTCTTGAAATGCCATTTTTGCCAATCGCACGTACTGGACTATTTCTGTCAACTGTTCTGTCAGCTTTTTGAAGGCTGCACTTTCCATTGTTATTACTTCCATTCTAATTCCGTTTGAAATGTTATATAATTCGTTGTTTTTATTTCTCGGCGGCAAAATTAACCATTTGCGAAATACCCGTTTAACAACTCATTAATGACCCACGTGTAATTTTCTTGATTTTTCTTGCCAAGCGGTCGGCAAACCCCAGAAAAGCACTGCCACAGTTATTCATTTTCATTGTTTTTCAACATACACACATTAACTTTGCACCCGAATTTGTTGAACCAATAAAACAGAGAATATGGAAGTAGTAACAATGGAAAAGAAGGCATTCGACTTGATGATGGCAAGATACGATGCCTTGGTAAAGAAAGTGGAGTTGCTGAAGCATAAGGCTAACGGCAAGCGTCTGAACAAATGGCTTACAGGTCATGAGGTCTGCCAGCAACTACGCATCAGCCAGCGCACCTTACAAAAACTTCGTGACCGCCGTTTCTTGGGGCATACCCAGATAGGTCGCCAATTCTATTACTGCCCCGAAGAGGTCAAAGCCATCGTTCCGCTTATAGCCAGAATCAAATCGGTATAGCGTAAAGCCAAACTCGCCCAAGGCAAAGCCAAAAACTTCACCCTGGGCGAGCCAACACATTTTATATTCACCACTTAATCCAAATTGTAAACAATGAACATGAACCAACTTCTTACGCATGAGAGCAAGTCGATAGACACCGCCATGCAATCCTTGAAGAAAGCCAACAACTGGCTATCCTCATTCATCGAGTCCTACAGCCCACCGAACAATATCATGGAACTGATAACGGCTCTGCATCTCTCCGGAGCCATACGCCGCATAGACGGCACACGGGTCGATCTGGCGACACTTGTCGATGTGCTTTCCAGAACTTTCAACGTCCGTATCAACAATCCGGAATAGTGTCGCCATACGCTCATCAATCGAAAGTTGCGGCTGACGCATTTTCTCGACATCCTGCGCAATAATCTGATTGCCTACAGTCAGCGATAGCTGGAATGCCCAATTAGAGAAAAGCAAATGAGACAATTCTTTCCATTTGCTTTTTTATCGGCTATTTCATATCTTTGTCATAGAGTCTTTGACAAGTTAAATGGAATGCAAAAGCACTGGCTTTATAATCGCCAAACCATTACCTATTATTTCACAATATATTGTTTATTAAATAGTTGAATTTGATTGAAGCTTTTGGTGGCAAAAGGTAGCACCAAAACCATCCGCATGTCGCTTTCGCGGGAACCACCTCCGGCCCGCGTTGAGCGGGCGCAGTAAGATCAGGCCTTTACAGCCTCCCGCTCCGGGCACGCGGGCTGTCGGTTGTTCTTTCTCCGCTGCAAGCGAGAATGCGGCGGTTGAAAACCGCTTCCAGGGGCGATGCCGGGATTCTCCGCGAACACGCGAACAAGAGATGTTCGCCCCTGTTCGCATGTTCGCATGTTCGCGTGTTCGCGTGTTCGCTTCTTTTCCCGGCCGAAAAGACGGAATTGCCGCGAACGATCCCGGCCCGATGCCGGAGCCGTGAAACGAAGGCCCGGCTAAAAGTGGCAAGAAACGGGGCCGGTTTGCTTGCAAACCCGCGAATAGGCGCCCGTTTCGAACGTTAGCCGGGACGAAGTAGGCGAAGGCATCTGCCGGGGAGTTTTTGGTACTTTTTGCGGCCAAAAAGTACAAAGTACCCCACGGGCGAAGACCGCGGTTGTCTTTCTTCCGCTGCAAGCGAGAATGCGGCGGTTTAAAACCGCTTCCAGGGGCGATGCCGGGATTCTCCGCGAACAAGCGAACAAGAGATGTTCGCCCCTGTTCGCATGTTCGCGTGTTAGCTTCTTTCCCCGGCCGAAAAGACGGAATTGCCGCGAATGATTCCGGCCCGATGCCGTGCCCGTCAGACCCCGCCGAAGAGACGGCTCCCGCGGCGGATCAAATCGAGAAAGCGTCGAACCCGCCGTCGACGACGGCCAGCGCGCCCGTCACGAACGACGAAGCGTCGCTGACGAGGTAGTGGATCGTACCCAGCAGCTCCTCCGGCTCGGCGAAGCGTCCGGCGGGCGTGTGGGCGATGATCGTCCGCGCACGGTCGGTGTACGAACCGTCCTCGTTGGTCAGCAGCGCGCGGTTCTGGTTCGTCAGCAGAAAGCCCGGGACGATGGCGTTGACGCGCATCTCGGGGCTGAACTTCATGGCCAGTTCGGCGGCCATGTACTTCGTGTAGTTGGCGATGGCGGCCTTGGCGGCTCCGTAGCCCACCACGCGGGTCAGCGGACGCAACGCCGATTCGGAGCAGAAGTTGACGATCACGCCCTTCCTGCGGGCCGTCATGGCCTCGCCGAAGACCGTCGTGGGCAGCACCGTGCCGAACAGATTGAGGTCCACGACCTTGCGGAAAGCTTCGATCTCCAGGTCGAGGAACGACTTGTCGGGAGCGATCGTCGCACCGCCCATGTTGCCGCCCGCGGCGTTCAGCAGGATGTCGATCTGCCCCCAAGCCCCGAGAATCGCCTCGCGGTTCGACACGAGCACCTCGCGGTTCAGCACGTCGGTCGCGAAGAAGAGCGCATCGCCGCCCGCGGCGCGGATTTCGCCGACAAGCGCTTCGCCCGCCTTTTCATCGCGGTCGAGCACAGCGACGCGTGCGCCCTGCCCGGCGAGGTAAACGCAGATCGAGCGGCCCAGAATCCCGGCCCCACCCGTCACAACGACGACACGGCCCCGGATGTCAAAGAGATTTTTCATGTTTTTCAGATGATGTTGTTTTTATAATACGGTATATTCTCTTTCAGCAGGATGTCGATGGGCATGTTGTTGACCTTCGACGGAGCGCGGCCCTCGACGAGCCATTCGCACAGGGCCATCACCGCGCGGTAGCCCTGCGCCTCGGGACGCTGGGCGACGAGCGCCGTCACCACGCCCGCGGAGAGCATCTCCCCGTTGCGGCGGATCACGTCGTAGCCCACCAGCCGCACGCCATCGCGCCGCCGCGCCGCCAGATAGCCCGCAAGGATGTAACACGTCGAATTGAAGGTCACGGCCCCGGCAATCGACGGATTTTCGCGGAACATCTCATCCAGCACGCGGCCGTTGCAGGCTTCGTCGTCCAGCCGCAGCGCGGCGTAGTGCAGCCGGCCCCGGAAGGCATGCGCTTCGAGGTAACTGCGGAATCCCGCCTCGCGGTTGCGCCACTGGTTCGAACCGGCGTCGCCCCGGTGAACGATCCGGCCCACGACGATGTCCGCTCCCGGATCGAGGCGGTCGAACAGCAGCCGTGCGGCGACCGCCCCGGCGTCGAACGACGACGTGCCGAAATAGGCCAGCCGGTTGCAGGCGGGAATGTCCGAATCGACGAAGACATAGGGCACCCCCCGGGCGTCGAGTTCGCGGGTGAACGGCTCGACCATCTCCGCGAAGAGCGTGGCGATCACCGCGCCGTCGAACTCCTCGCGGCGCAGCGTCTCCAGCAGGCTTTCGAACGACGAACGGTCGTACTGGTCGAAGCAGAAACGGCGGACCGTGACGTTGTAACGCACGGCCTCGGCCTCGGCGCGGGCGATTCCGGCCTCGAAATCGGCCCAGTACTCTCCCGGGGCGAAACGGGGCATGACCGCGCAGAGCGTGTACCTGCGGCCCGACGCCAGCGAGCGGGCGATCAGGTTGGGACGGTAGTCGACCCGCCGCAGCACCTCGTTGATGCGCGCGAGGTTCTCCTCCGAGACCTTGCCGCGGTTGTGGATCACGCGGTCGACCGTCGCCACCGACACCCCCGCCATGCGGGCGATGTCGACGATGCGGACCGTGGTATGTTCGTTGTCGGACATGGTTTGCGCTGTTCTTCGGCGTTACATCGGCAAAGCTATGCAAAATTTTCGAAAATAGCAAGTGTGTGCGCACACACCTGATGATTCGAGCCCAAAAAGACCGGACCCGAAGTGGGTCCGGCCCTCTCTTTTTCCGGCTGCGCGCTACCCGGCCGGGGTCTCCGCCCCGACGGCGGCGCACCGCTGGTAGAAATCGCGGGCCACGACGATGCGGATGGCCCGGTGGAGAATCGAGAATTCGAGCGGCGTATGGCCCAGCGGCTCTCCGTCGATCTCGACCGACACCTCGGGCGAAGATTCGATGCGGATGCGGCTTCCGCGCTCCTGGAGGATGTGGCGGATGCGGTAGATGCCGCCGTTGAACAGGTAGTGGAAGCGGAACAGCAGGTGCCAGAAGTGCACCGGGCGGATCAGCGACAGGTCGAGCATGCCGTCGTCGGCCACGGCCGCCGGCAACTGCTGGATGCCCCCGCCGTTGAACTTGCAGATGCCGATGGCGGCCGACAGCAGCAGGTTGTTGTAGACCAGCCGGTCGTCGACCCAGACCTTGACGCCCGTGGACTTGTAGCGGAAGAAATTCTTCACCAGACACCACGTATAGCGCCAGCGGCTCCGGTGACCCTTCTTTTTCAGGTGCGAGAGCTTGCGCACGACATGCGCGTCGAACCCCGCCCCGGCGACGTTGGCCATGTAGCGGCTCTGGCGGTAGTGCGCCTCCTCGTAGGAGACCACCCCGACGTCCTGCAGGAAGGAATAACCCTCGCTGATGGCCTTCACGGCGTCCTGATAGCGGTTCGAGATGCCGAACGTGCGGACCCAGTCGTTGCCCGTGCCCACGGCCACCACGGCCACGAGCACCTCGTCGGGACACACCTCCTGCTGGATGAACAGCCCGTTCACCACCTCGTGCAGCGTCCCGTCGCCGCCCACGACGATGATCCGGCGGTAGCCTTCGCGCACGGCCGTGACGGTGAGTTCCGTGGCGTGGAACTTGTGCTCCGTGAAAACCGGTTCGCAGAGGATGTGGGCATCGCGCAGGTGTTTCGAAATCTGTGGAAAATGGTCAAGCCCGCGACCGCTTCCGGCCACGGGATTAACGATGACGAACCATTTTCCGGAATCGGCCGCCACGCTGCGATTATTTTTCGGGAACGTTGCGCAGCGTGTCGACCAGGAAGTCGTAGAACTTCCCGACCGAGGCGATCTCCACCTTCTCGTCGGGCGAGTGGGGGTAGCAGATCGTCGGGCCGAACGAAATCATGTCCAGCCCGGGATAGGCGCTGCCGATGATGCCGCACTCCAGCCCGGCGTGAATGGCCGTCACGGCGGGCTTCTTCCCGTACAGCGCCTCGTAGGAGGCGGTCATGGTCTTCAGGATCGGCGACTCCATGTCGGGGTTCCAGCCGTTGTAGGCGCCCGTGAGTTCCGTTTTGGCCCCGGCCAGCGCGAAGAGGGCGGCGATGGACTCGCCCAGCGCCTCCTTCTCGGTGTTGACCGAGCTGCGCAGCAGGCATTGGAGTTTCACCGTCCTGCCGTCCGACACCACGCGTGCGAGGTTCGTCGAGGTCTGCACCAGCCCGGGCATGGCCACCGACATCCGCTGCACCCCGTCGGGGCAGGCCGCAACGGCCTTGATCAGATTTCCGGCAACCTCCTTCGGCAGCATTTCGGCCGGTTTTCCGACCTCCGCGACCTTGACCGACACCGCGTCCTCGATGCCGGCGTACTCGGCCCTTACGGTCTCCTCGTAGGCTTTCACCGCGGCGGCGAACTCGTCGTAGTCCCCGGTTTCGACCAGCACCACGGCCTCGGCCTCGCGCGGGATGGCGTTGCGGAGTCCGCCGCCGTCCACCGACGCCAGCAGCACGTCGCACGGCGCGGCATTCAAAAAGCGGAACAGCACCTTGTTGGCGTTGGCGCGCTGGCAGACGATCTGGATGCCCGAATGGCCGCCCTTGAGCCCCTTGACGCTGATCTTCGCAGCGGTATAACCGCCCGCGGGCGTCGGCTCGGCCTTGTAGCCGAAGGTCATATTGGCGTCGAGCCCTCCGGCGCAGCCCACGTAGAGTTCGCCCTCCTCCTCGGAATCGAGGTTCAGCAGGATGTCGCCGTGCAGCAGCCCCTTTTCCAGACCGTTCGCACCGTCCATGCCGGTCTCCTCGGTGGCCGTGAACAGGGCCTCCAGCGGCCCGTGCTTCAGCGTCCGGTCCTCCAGCACCGCGAGGATCGCCGCCACGCCGATACCGTTGTCGGCGCCCAGCGTCGTGCCGTCGGCCGTCACCCAGCCGCCGTCGATGTAGGCGTCGATGGGGTCCTTGGTGAAATCGAACTCCTTGTCGTTGTTCTTCTGCGGAACCATGTCGAGGTGGGCTTGCAGGATCACGCCCTTGCGGTCCTCCATCCCCTTCGAGGCGGGTTTGCGGACATAGACGTTGTGTGCCGCGTCCTCCTTCGATTCGAGGCCCTGCGCGCGGGCGAAATCGAGAATATAGCGGCGGATCTTCTCCTCGTGGGACGAGGGGCGCGGGATGCGGACGATCTCCGCGAAATGTTTCCAGACAAGCGCCGGTTTCAGCGCGACCAAATTACGGTCCATAATATTGAAGTTTAAGTGTTATATATCGTTCAAATTTCTCTCTTTCTCCGTCTCTTCCGTTCCGGCGGCCGCTGTCGCAGCCGGTCAGCGCGCCCCCGGGAAGGGACAGGCCCGACGCTCCGGGCCGGCGGCGGTCAACGGTCTCCGGTCCCGTCCTTTTCGACACACCTGTCGAACGCCTCGACGATGTGTTTCACGAGCGGGTGGCGGACGATGTCGCGTTTGTCGAACTCCACGATGCCGATGCCGTCGACGCCCCGCAGAATCTCCATCGTGCGCACCAGACCGCTGTCCGACTTGCGCGGCAGGTCGATCTGCGTCACGTCGCCCGTGACGATGAACCGCGCATTGCGGCCCATGCGCGTCAGGAACATCTTGATCTGCGACAGGGTGGTGTTCTGCGCCTCGTCCAGAATGACGAAGGCATTGTCCAGCGTGCGGCCGCGCATGTAGGCCAGCGGGGCGATCTGCACGGTCCCCTCTTCGAGGTGTTTCTGGAGCTTGGCCGGCGGGATCATGTCGTTCAGCGCGTCGTACAGCGGTTGCAGGTAGGGGTCCAGCTTCTCCTTCATGTCGCCGGGCAGGAAACCCAGCTTCTCGCCCGCCTCGACGGCCGGACGCGTGAGGATGATGCGCCGCACCTGCCGCTCCTTCAGCGCGCGGACGGCCAGCGCGATGGCCGTATAGGTCTTGCCCGAGCCGGCAGGCCCCACGGCGAACAGCAGGTCGTTCCTGTCGTAGAGTTTGACGAGCCGCTGCTGGTTGACCGTCCGGGCGCGGACGATCGTGCCGTTGTTGCCGTAGACGATCACGTCCTTGTCGACCGGGGCGTCGTCCTGCGCGATACCGCCCGCGAAACACTGTTCGATGACCTCGGCCGAGACGTGGCCGTACTTGACATAGTAGGCCGCAAGCCCCTCCATGCGTTTGGCGAAACGCTGCGTGTCGGCCTCCGGGCCGAGGACCTTGAGCGACTGCCCGCGCGCGACGATCTTCAGCGTGGGGTGCAGCGATTTGATCTGTTCGAGGTAGACGTCCTGCGCCCCGTAGAGTTCGCGGGGATCGACGCCTTCGAGCATGATTTCCTTTCCGACAGTTTCCGTCATAGACCGATCAGAATAAATAGCCGAAGCTGAGCGCCACGTTATACGTACGGAGTTTGTCGAGCTGCCGCCCGTCGGGCAGCACCACGTCGTGTTTCGAGCGGAACTGGCCGTTGTAGCGCAGGTCGATCAGCAGGTGGCGCATCAGCACGATGCCCGCACCCACGGTGTACGACACCGAGGGACGCACGCGGCCGAAGTCCAGCAGGTCGCCGCCCGACTTCTGCTTGCAGTCGTTCATCACCGTGAAGACCGGACCGGCGTAGATCCGCACGGGATTGAGCAGCCGCAGCGACGCCAGCACCGGAACGTCGATCGAATTGGACTTGAGGTTGATCTCGCTCCCGCCCTCGGGACGGATACGGAGGCCCTGGCGGACGTAGAGTATCTGCGGCTCGATGGCGAAGGCCCCGAGGTTGACGGCCGTCGTGATACCGGCCTGCCAGCCCAGCTTGTTCTTCACGTCGGTTTCACTCATATTGGTCGTGTAGTCGGGGATATTGATACCGCCGACCACGCCCCACTCCACCCGCGCGCGGGGCCGTTGTGCGGCGGCGCCCGCCGCAATGGCTGCAAACAAAAGGGTCAGTACGATTCTGCGAAGCATCATTTTAATTCTTAATTTTTCATTTTCAATTGTATCGACGCCCAGAGCATGTAGGCCACGCACGCGGCGACGAAGAGCATGCCCAGGTGCGGATTGCCCCAGGCGCGGACGATCGCACCGCAGACGGGTCCCGAAACCGCCCCGGCCGAGATGGCCATGATCATCAGCCCGGCCACCTCGTTGGCGTTCTCCGGAACGGCCTTGGTGGCCACGGCGTAGAACGTGGCGAAGACGCACGCCATGGCGAAGCCCAGCACTCCCACGGCGGCGTAGATGGCGGCCTCGTTGCGCACGAACAGCAGCGCCGCGCACAACGCCAGCGCCCCGGTCATGTTCCAGGTCAGGTATTTCACGTCGGAGACCTTCACCAGCACCCACGCGCCGATCAATGTACCGACGATGCGGCAGGCGTAGAAGCCCGTGGTGGTGAGGATCGACGAGGGATTGTCGATCAGCCGCACCGACAAGAAGCCGATGCCCACGTCGGCGGCGATAAAGCACGCCACGCCCAGCGTCGAGAGCAGCACGGCACGGTTTTTCAACAGGCGGAAGCAGTCGGCGAGTCCCGCGGAGCGTTCTCTTTGCGCAGGTTCCGGCACCGGAGTCAGTTGCAGCCAGAGACCCCCGACCACCGTAAGGCCCGCATAGATCGGCAGCAGGAGCCGCCACGAACCCGTCGCGGCGACCAGCCCCGTGACGATCGGAGCCAGCAGCAGGAGCGAAGTGTTACGGAATATCTGACCCACGGTGAGGTAGCTGGTCATCCGCTCGCCGGGAACGATGGTCGCCAGCAGAGGGTTGACGGCCACCTGGATCGCCGTGTTGCCGACGCCCAGCAGACCGAAGCCCGCGAAATACCACCCCAGGGCGCAGTCCGCGCCGGCGGCATAGGGCGTCATCAGCCCCGCGACGGTGAAGCCGTAGCCCAGAAGCGCCGTGGCCTTGCGGCCCCAGCGGTTCATCAGCGCCGCGACCGGAGTCGAGAGCACCAGAAACCAGAGGAAAACCATCGTCGGCAGGAAGCTCACGGCGGCCTGCTGTCCGGGCGGGAATTCGGCGGCGATGCGGCCCGTGATCGGGGCCACCATGTCGCAGAAACCCATGATGAAGAAGCCCGCAAGCACGGGTCCGAGCAATCGTTTGTCTACTTTGTCTACGCTCATCCGAGACGAAATTTCGGGTTCCAAATTTTTCAAAGTTACATTTTTTTCCGCAAAAAACGCGTTTCCGGCGGCGATTATTTCACAATTGCCCCTCTCCGCCACGCGGCGGACACGATCCAATAAACAAAAAACGTGCGAGATACGCAGCGGCGGGGATGCCGCACGCACGCGAAAAAGCGGCCAACGAATCGACGGATCAGCCCGCCGCGCGAGAAAACGCCGCGCACCGTTTGGACGGGAACGCAGATTTTATTATATTTGGTGTCGTTACGACACTTTATCCGTCGGAAAGCCCCGCCGAACCGCTTCGGATTCGGTTTTGCGCCTCCGGCCTTTACGTAGCCCCGGCTACAAAAAAACAACCTGCGCCCATGCTGCTCTTCGCACACATAAACCTGACGCTGCCGCTCGAAGACCCGATCCTGAAATTCCTGCTGATCCTGGTCATCATCCTCGCGGCTCCGCTCCTGCTGAACAAACTCAAAATCCCCTATCTGCTGGGGCTGATCATCGCAGGCGCGGTGATCGGACCCCACGGCCTCAACCTCGTGCTGCGCGACAGCAGCATCATCCTCTCGGGTACGGCCGGACTTCTGTACATCATGTTCCTCTCGGGACTGGACATGGACATGTCCGATTTCCGCCGCAACAGCTGGCGGAGCCTCATCTTCGGAGGCTACACCTTCTGCGTCCCGCTGGCCTTCGGCATCCTGGCCGGCTATTACATCCTCGGCTTCCCGATCTATTCGTCGATCCTGCTCGCAGGGCTGTTCGCCTCGCAGACGCTCATCGCCTACCCCATCGTCAGCAAACTGGGCATCGCCCGCGACAAGGCCGTCACGATCGCCGTCGGCGGCACGGTCATCACCGACACGCTGGCCCTGCTGCTGCTCACCGTGATCGTCGGCATGGCCACGGGCAACGTCGACGACATGTTCTGGTGGCGGCTCGCAGGCTCCGTCTCGCTCTGCATCGCCATCATCGTCTTCCTCTTCCCGCTGCTGGCCCACTGGTTCTTCAAGCAGGTCAGCGACAACGTCTCGCAGTACATTTTCGTACTGGCGATGGTCTTCCTCGGGGCCTACCTCGCCCACATGGCCGGGCTGGAACCGATCATCGGCGCGTTCCTCTCGGGACTCGCGCTCAACCGCCTGATCCCCCGCACCTCGCCGCTGATGAACCGCATCGAGTTCGTCGGCAACGCCATCTTCATCCCCTTCTTCCTGATCGGCGTGGGCATGCTGATCGACTACCGCGCCTTCTTCCGCGACTGGGAGAGCCTCGAAGTGGCGGCCATTATGATCGTGCTGATCACGGCGGCGAAATTCGTCGCCGCATGGTTCACGCAGAAGACCTTCCGACTCTCGCCCGACCAGCGGACCGTCATCTTCGGCTTAAGCTCGGCCCACGTGGCCGCGACGTTGGCCGCCGTGATGGTCGGCTACAACATCATCCTGGGCCACACGCCCGACGGCGAGCCGATCCGCCTCTTGAGCGAGAGCGTGCTCAACGGCACGATCCTGATGATTCTGGCCACCTGCACCGTGTCGACCTTCGCCACGCAGCGCGGCGCCCACAACATCGCCATGCGCAGTGCCCAGGACACCGGAGACAGGCAGCCGCGGCAGGAGGACCACATCCTGATCCCCGTGGCCGACGAACGCACGGCCGACGAACTGGTATGGTTGAGTTCGATGCTCAAGCGCGCCAAGGAGCCGAACGGACTATACGCCCTGCACGCCATCGACAACAAGGTGGAGGACCCGAACGTCGAGAAACGCGCCCAGAAGATCCTCGACGCGGCGGCGACGGCGGCTGCGGCGGGCGACATCTACCTCCAGGAGCTGATGCGTTACGACGTGAACATCTCGAACGCCATCGTCAGCGTCGTCCGCGAACGGAACATCACCGACATCGTGATGGGCATGCACCACGCCTCCCCGGCCGTGCCGGGACTGACGGGCATCCCCGGGGCGTCGGGTCCCGGCATCGGCAAAATGGCCGCCGACGTGCTGGCACAGAGCAACGTCACGACCTTCATCTACAACCCCGTGCAGCCGCTGAACACCATCAAGCGCCACCTGATCGTCGTACCCGAAAAGGCCGAGCAGGAGGCGGGATTCCAGATGTGGCAGCGCCGCATCCGCCGCCTGGCCGAAAACTCGGGGGCCAGAATCATCGTGTTCGCCCCGGAGGCCACGCTGGAATACCTCCGCCCCAAAGGCCGCAAGCACCCGGCCAACATCGACTTCGTGCCCTTCGCGCAATGGGACGACCTGCCGTCGCTCGAACACGACATCCGCGCCGACGACTGCCTCTGGTTCGTGATGAGCCGCCGCGACCGCGTCTCGTACAACCCCGTGATGAGCCGTATCCCGGCCTACCTCGAACATTTCTTCTCCGGATACAGCTCCGTACTGCTCTATCCCGTACAGGCGGGCGACACCGAAAGCCGCTATATCTGACGGTTCGGAAGTACAAAATACCCGAAAAAGTTTTTCCCTTCGCGGATTTGCGCTATCTTTGCAAGTGATTCATGGTAGCGGCATTCCGGTCAGAATCCCGGTCGCGATGCGACAAGTCCCCGCCAAGGCGGGGATTTAGGGGTGGGTCCAATTTGCAAACGCGGCCATAGGCCGCGACTACGGCGGTCGGAGTTGTAAAACGGAGCAAACAGCAGAATAAGAAAAAGATAAGATATGAGCCTTGTAGCAATCGTGGGCCGTCCGAACGTCGGCAAAAGCACCCTCTTCAACCGCCTCGTGGGCGAACGGAAGGCCATCGTCGACGCGACGGCCGGAACCACCCGCGACCGCCATTACGGCAAGACCGACTGGAACGGCAAGGAGTTTTCCATCATCGACACGGGCGGGTACACCGTCAATTCGGAGGATATTTTCGAAGACGAAATCCGCCGTCAGGTCCTGCTGGCCATCGACGAGGCCGACGTGATCCTCTTCCTCGTGGAGGTCCGCACCGGCATCACCGACCTCGACATGCTGATGGCCGACATCCTGCGCCGCACCTCGAAGAAGGTGATCCTCGTCTGCAACAAGGTCGACAACAACGACCAGATCTACTCCTCGCACGAGTTCTACGCCCTGGGACTGGGCGATCCCTACTGCATCTCGTCGATGTCGGGAAGCGGCACGGGCGACCTGATGGACGCCATTCTGGACGCACTGCCCGTGGAAACGACCTCCGAGGAGGACGAAGACCTGCCCCACATCACCATCGTGGGGCGTCCCAACGTCGGCAAGTCGTCGCTCACGAACGCCCTGCTGGGCGAGGAGCGCAACATCGTGACCTCCATCGCCGGGACCACCCGCGACTCGATCCATACCCGCTACAACAAGTTCGGCATGGATTTCTACCTCGTCGACACGGCCGGCATGCGCAAGAAGGGCAAGACGATGGAGGACCTCGAATTCTACTCGGTGATGCGCTCGATACGCGCCATCGAAAATTCGGACGTCTGCATCCTGATGATCGACGCCCGGCAGGGACTCGAATCGCAGGACCTGAACATCCACAACCTGATCGTCCGCAACCGCAAGGGATGCGTGATCGTGGTCAACAAATGGGACCTGATCGAGAAGGACAGCAACACGATGAAGGAGTGGACCGAGTTCCTCCGAAAGAAACTCGCTCCGTTCAACGACATTCCGATCATCTTCACCTCGGTGCTGAACAAACAGCGCATCTTCGACGTACTGCAAACCGCCATCCGCGTCTACCAGTCGCGCAAACGCCGCATCCCGACCTCGGAGCTCAACGACTACATGCTGCCGCTGATCGAGAACTACCCGCCCCCCGCGACCAAGGGCAAGTATATCAAAATCAAGTATGTGACCCAGCTTCCGACGCCGACGCCGCAGTTCGCGTTCTTCGTCAACCTGCCGCAGTACATCAAGG
>OGEP01003084.1_pt1 | contig 13303 bp, 10 predicted proteins | sample 1570721 | NCBI WGS metagenome assembly OGEP01 (sample SAMEA2582131, study PRJEB24529) | metagenome | biome: Human gut stool | place: China | collected 2011 | reverse complement strand
TAAAATGGGGAAAAATTTCTCATTTTAACTTGTACTAAATCTTGACATAGAACCACTTTTATGAACATTTCTTGGAACAATAATCTCATCGCCTGCCTTACAGACTGAAAGTACCATATTCTGTACTGCCTGCGTTGTTCCACCAACCATGAAAAAAGCATGCTCTGCACCAAACGCATCTGCCATCAGCTCTTCTGCCTCTTTTATTACCGAAACCGGATGACAAAGGTTATCAAGCGGTTTCATTGAATTTACATCAATTCCCACACATCGTTCACCAAGTAAATCGACAAGTTCGGGATTGCCTCTGCCACGTTTATGTCCCGGAACATCAAACGGCACTATTCTTTTTTCCTGAATCTTTCGATAGCCTCATACAATGGAGCTGATGCCTGTCTTTTTAAATCCATTTCCTCTCTCCCTGCCATTATATTATCGCAACGGTTGCCAGATTTCCGTATAATACAAATTCTAAATTTTCGTAAAATACGGACTTTGGCTTGCTGCCAACGTAAAATGTGTGCCCTTGTCACACTCGGCAACCGACCCGCCCGTCCGCAAGGCTTAACATGTAATATAACCATGTGGTCTGCATGTTGGATAACTCTTATCCAAATCTTTTTTTACTATAATATATCATTTTTTAATGTCAACAGAAAAATAAAATTTTACTCAGATTTTACTTTATTTTTGCATTATTATACATTATCTCAAAAGATATTCTATAATTGCAGCTGTAACTTTATCATTAAGTTTCATAGACATAATGTTTGATATAATAACATTTTTGTCCTCACCGGATGTAAATAATCTGTAAATACTTCTCTTGTCATTATTATCCATCTGTGCCTGCAGAAGAAAATCATATATTTTATCATTAACATTTTCACCGTTGTATACAAGATTGTTTTCTTCATTATCAGCAAATATTTCAAGCTCTGACGCACCATCACAGTTACATGTAACTGTCCATGTATTTGTTTTTATATCGTATTTGGCATTATCTGCATTTTCAAATCTTATACCACGTGCAAATCCTCTTAATATAAAACGGTACTTTCTGTTTCGTGGAATTACCGATAAGTCACCGCTTACATCTATGCTTATTTTTGCCTTATCTTCATTCCAGTCGAGCACAAACTCTGTCAAAGCATATTCGCCTTTTTCGTAGTCAAATCCATCTCCAGAATCTTCGTACATAACAAATGTATTTGATGCACCTGGACATATAACCACATCAACTTTTTTCGGATTAATAATATCATTACTGCCACATTCCGAAGCAAGCGGTATTATTGCACCTGCACGTCCAAGCACAGGAATACTTTGAAGATTTCTACATAAAATCTGACTTTTTCCATTTTTACCGCCATTGTATACATCACCGGTAAATATATCTGTCCATATTCCGGCTGGTATAAAACATTCCTCACCGCTTTTTTGTGAATCTTCATCAATCTTTGTTGTAACAGGACACACAAGCATTTCACTACCAAGAAAATATTGATTTTTATAACTATATGCTTTCTCCTCAAATGGATAATAATAATACATTGGTATTATTACAGGAATATGCTCGCAGTGACATCTGTAATTAAGTGTGTACATATATGGAATAAGTGCATGCCTGAATCTTAAAATCTTTTCCATATCACTGCAGTATGGCTCAGGATAATTCCATGGTTCTTTTCCACAGAACGGATTAGAGCTGCTGTGAAGCCTGTTTATCGGTGAAAACACACCAAACTGATACCATCTTAATGCAAGCTCGTTGTCTTTATATCCGTTCATATGACCGCCTATATCATGACTCCACCACGTATATCCCACATTTGATGCCGTTGCTGTAAAATAAGGCTGAAATTCAAGCGATTTCCATGTAACTATCGTATCTCCAGAAAATCCTATCGGATACCTATGGCTTCCAAGTCCGCCATACCTCGAAAGAATAAGTCCTCTTCTTCCTCTTTTTTCCATATCTTTAAAATGAAAATAATTTAGCATCCATAATGGGTCAATTCCGCTTGCTCCTCCGTTGTTGCCCTGTTGCCAGTCTATCCACCAGAAATCAACTCCAGCATTTTCATGTGGATGATGTGCAAACTTAAAATACGCCTCAACAAACTCTTTGTTAGTCATATCAAACTCTATAGTTTTTTTACTGTCAGGATTAATTCCTAGATACTCTGCCATATCTTTATACATTTTTTCAAAATTCCGGATACCTGATGCCGGATGGACATTAAGTGTTACATGATAATTATGTTCATGCAGCCATGACAAAAATCTTTCCGGATTCGGAAATAAATCATTATTCCATGTATATCCTGTCCATCCGCCGCCAGATTCCATCGGCACATCGACTATATGCCAGTCCATATCCATAACAGCAACGGAAAATGGTATATTTCTTTTTTCAAATTCCGTCAGCAGCTCAATGTAACTTTCTTCACTGTATTTCCAATACCTGCTCCACCAGTTTCCAAGAGCGTATCTTGGAAGAAGCGGAACAGCCCCCGATAATTTATAAAAATCACGCAGACACGCAAAATAATCACGCCCATATGCAAGATAATAAACATCAATCTCTTCATGTTTCCTTTTTGATGGCATATTTTCTTCATCAAACACAAACGATTTGCTGTCATCAAAAAACGTCCTTCCACTCTTATCCATAAGCCCGTATTCAAGTTCAACTTCCCCGTCAGCCCTGTCAAGAGTTCTCATTGTGCCTTTGAGATTATGCTCCCGAGGCGGAAAACTATACGTCTTTGCACCAAAATACCACCTTCCACCGTAATTGGTAAAATCATATTTTACATCTATAAAAAGTCCTTCTTCACTAAATTTCTTTTTATCGTATATCATATGAAATGCTTCTGTCTCTATCTCAAGGCGGTCGTCACTTTGTGTCACTGAATATTCCGGTACCGGAAATTCCCTGTTAAGCACAGTCTGCGTCTGTAAATCTTCAAACACACCAGTCTCTGAATATTCCATTCTCATCATAAACGGCGTAAGCACCGAAAAACGATATTTTTCCCCCTGAACAATACATGCTTTGTTACAACAACTTTTAGCCATTTTTTTCTCCGTTATTAAAATAATCTTTACTTGAAGATTAACACCGTCAGTTATCTTTGTCTACGTAAATAAAAATCAAAAATGCAAATAATACAGAAAAAAAGCTCCAAACCCCTATCAATTTTAAAATCATTTCAGGGTTCTGGAACTCTCTTCTATAAATTATTTGTATTCTACATAGTCAACAGTAACATATCCTGCTTCTGTTTTTATGCTGTTATCATGGCATGCAAACATACCGCTCTTTACACCAACCCAGCGTCCTGCTTTTGCTTATTTTATGGCCGACTGCGGCGATTCCCCCTGCATACTTTGCTCCTTTTACATAACCTTCAAAAGAACAGTTTTTCAAGGAATTTTTCCGCCAAGGGGCAACTGCGCCCATTCGGTGACAGGTGCCACCTGTCACGGTGGAAGGAGAAAGTGAACTACCCAACTGAAAAGATATATCAGCAGAAAAGAAAAACAGTAATGTTCCATTAAGCCGCAACAAACAGCTTGTTATCAAAAGGCAACGGCGAAATCACATTCACCGCCGCTGCCTTTTTTCTTTCTGCTGTGAAAGAGTTAAATCAAATTATTTTTTTACCGCTTGTGCTGTTTTTTTGACCGTTTGTTCCGTTTGAAGGCTCCTTTGGTTATTTGCTCATTTACTCTTTGTTAAGTTTGTAGCTACCGCCATCGGTTCCTGTACCGCCGATAAGTGTTAAGGCGGTTTCGTTTACCGAAAAGGTATAATCGCAATCGCGGACAATATCCTCTGTAAAATCGAGGATGAGCTTTTTACCCTTGACGGTGTAGGCATAAGAATATGTCACATCATCGGCAAGTAATTTGCCTGTACCGTCCTTTTCAAAAACATATTGCGTATGCTCATCATATCTCCAGGTGCCGACCAATTCATTTGATTTTTTACCGAATTGGGCAATAATTAAAATTACAGCTGCCGCAACAGTGATTATTATCGCCGCCGAAAGCATTGCTTTCTTCATGGTATTACGCTTTTTTTTACGCCGCTTATTCAGCGCAGCAAGCTTGCTGCCGTAGGCTTTATATAAATATTCTTTTGCCATAAAAACCCTCTCCATATAAAATTGCAGCGGCAGCGTATAGTTACGTTGCCGCCGCAATTCTTTTTATTTTGCTCGCTTTTTCTTTGATACTACGGTAGTGAAACCGAGAACAGCAAGTGAGAGCACCGCCGCAAAGCTCCAGACGGCAACCATGTTGTCATCTCCTGTTTTGGGAGATTCGTTCGGAATCTCGGACGCTTTCACCGTGAACTTTGCAGTTGCCGTTCCGCTTTCCGAAACGATTCCGAGCGTATGCTCACCGACGGAAAGTGTAGAAACAAAATTGTTATTCAAGGTAACTATAATGCTGCCTTCTGCCTTTGTATAATCCTTTTCATCAAGAGTTTTGCCGTCAAGCTCTACACGAATGAAATCGGCAAATGCCGCATTGGAACGGAATGTCAAGGATTTCTTCTCTCCGTTGTTTACGGTAGCATTATTGCCTTCTATGATCTCAGGAGGAAATTTTTGAATAACGGTTTCGCTAAGAGAAATCTCTTTTGCGCCGGCTACATCCGCAAAATATTTACCGCAGTTTTCGCAATAATAATACTTTATATTGCCTTGCTCCGTTACGGTAGCATCCTTTGCCTCTACTAATGTAAGTTTATGCTCAAGCATGGCAATTTCCGAACCGGTTGTAATTTTCTTATTACAATCGATGCACCATGTGTCACCGGTGTAGCCCTTTTCCTGCTCGGTAGCGGGCCTTGCATCCCGAATTTCGGTGTGCTTGTGGTTGGTTGCGTCTACATCACCGTACTGCGCCTTGCAAACCTCACAAACTGCCTTACTTACACAAGTAGCCTCACCACCGCTGTGTGCCGCTTTGTCTATAACATTTCCGCAGCCGACAGTCTGACACTCCTTCCAATGATCGTGTTCATTGGTAGTCCAGACAGATGCGGGATTATGAGCATTCTTCGCAATGGACTGTCCGTCTGCGATTTTCTCATTACAATCGCTGCAATAAGTATCGCCGGTATAGCCCTCCTCAAAGCAGGTGGCTTCCTTTTGGTTCTTTAGATATGTTGTGCCCTTATGATTGTTTGCGTCAAGCGGTCCGTAAGAATGTCCGCATTCAGAGCATTCGGCCGGGGATTTGCAGGTTGCCTCACCGCCGTTGTGCGCCGTAATATCAAACTTTGTGCCGAAATAACAGGTATGCCAATGATTTGTGCCGTCGGATTCCCACTTGCCGTCAACATCGGTATGATTGCCGGTTGAGGAAATTTCACTGCCTGATTCGATTTTAGTGTTACAGTCGGTGCACCATTTGTCGCCGGTATAGCCGGCTTCACAGCAGGTGGGATCGGTTGCGCCGCGAATTTCGGTGTTCTTGTGGTTGGTTGCGTCTACATCACCGTACTCAATCTTGCATACCTCGCAGATAGCCTTGTTCACACAGGTGGCTTCTCCACCGGAATGATGTGCTTTATCAATGATATTGCCGCAGCCGACTGTCTGACACTCTTTCCAGTGATCGGTTTCATCCGTTGTCCAAACCGACGCAGGGTTATGAGCGTTTTTCGCAATAGATGTTCCTCTTTCTATCTCATGATTGCAGGTAGAGCAATAAGTATCGCCGGTATAGCCTTCTGCGTAGCAGGTGGCTTCCTTTTGTCCCACTAAATATGTATTGCCGATATGATTTGAAAAATCCTTCTCACCGTATTCAAATGTCTCGGAGGATTTTTCATCACAAACAAGGCAGCTTTTGTAATATACTGCGGGGCTTTGGCAGGTCGCAGCCGATTTAAGATACATTTTGCTAACCGTTTCGGTAAACTTATGGTTGCCAAGCTCACCGTATTCCTGCCCGCATCCATCACAAACCGCTTTTTTCTGGCAAGTCGCATTGCCGCCGGAATGTGTGTGCGCCTTGACTGTCAGCGCGGCAGAAACGGCGCTTGCTAAGTAGTTGTCGGTTTCCTTGTAGCGCACATAGTAGGTAGCGGGGGCGACCCTGGTGCTACCATTGTCGCAAGTGATCCAGCCGGTGGTGGCATTGGCAGAAATGTTATACTCCATGTCCTCGGCGGTGTTCTTAATCTCGCCGGTGCCGCTGTTCTTAATATCCCCTTTGGTTGTCAGACCGGTAGGAGCCGTCTGCGTAGCCTTATCAATGATATAGGTCACACTGACAGTGACATTGCCAAGGGTAATGCCGGCCGTGTATGTGCCCGCATTCACAGGGGCAGCCGACAGTGCATTGCCGTCCTTGACCGCATACGCGACGGATGGGGCTTTGCCGAACCAGCCTATACTTTCTACTTTCGCATTTTCATCTTTTCCATCGTTAAATTTTGTTTTTTCGGGTTTCTGAATGGTCACGCTGCCGCCGCTGAAATCGTTACCGTTATTATTCGAACAATTTTTGCAGGTTGCGGTAATGGTATCACCGCTTGCGGTGTAAGTCCAGTTATGCACATGGGTAACCATTTTCAGTTCACTGCCGTTCAACTTGGCCACATATCCGTCAGTATCGGAGATGAAATAGTCGGATGGGGTTTTGTCACTCATATTGTCATTCCAGCCGGAGGTGAACGGGTAATCGCCATAGTCTCCGCTCACAGTCACGCCGAGCTGCGCACCCTCGGACAATTTGTCGGTGCCAATGGTGATGGTCTTGCCGGTGGGAAGATAGACATTGTTCTTCGTGTCGCCGGTGAACTTGCCGTCTGCGCCCTTTGTGCCGCCCTTGGTATTGTCGGTGACGGTCACCTCGCCGCTGACGGTGAAGATACCGCTGCCCACACACACGCCGCCGCCGAAGGTTGATATGTAATCAGATTTGTATGCATTGTTGCCGGTGATGCTGCCGCCGGTCATCTTGAATTCATTGACCGTATACACGCCGCCGCCATAGGCGGCATTGTTGCCGGTGATGCTGCCGTCGGTCATCTCGAAGGTGCTGCTGCTGCCAACTACATACACGCCGCCGCCGTTTTCGGTGGCATTATTGCCGGTGATGGAGGGGATGTTTTGGCCGTCGGCGGACGCGGACATGGTGAAGCTACCTTTGCCGGTCACATACACGCCGCCGCCTCTGTTGGTTTCGTTGCCGGTGATGCTGCCGCCGGTCATCTCGAAGTTGGCCTTCGCATATACGCCGCCGCCGCCATAGGTGGCCGTGTTGGTCTCACCCGTTTTCGTGCCGCCGATGGTGCCGCCGGACATGGTGAATCCGCCGCCGTCCACATACACGCCGCCGCCATAGCTGTTGGCGGTGTTGCCGGTAATGCTGCCGCCGTACATATTGAATGATGAATTGCTGCCGCTCTTATACACGCCGCCGCCATCGCCGGTGGCACGATTGCCGGTGATGCTGCCGCCGTACATATTGAAGGTGCCGCTGCCGCTGTACACATACACGCCGCCGCCTCTGCCTTGGGCGTCTTGGGCTTTGTTGCCGGTAATAGAGCCGCCGTACATATTGAAGGTGCCGGAACTCACATACACGCCTCTGCCGGTCTTGCTGCTTGCATGGGTGATCGTGCCGACGCCCTTGCAGTCGGTGAGGGTGAAGCTGCCGCCGGTCATATAGATGGCATCCATTCCGTCTGCGGCCGTGATTTTGTGCCCGTTGAGACAGAGGGTGACATTGTTCTCAATCTTAATGGTATACTCCGGGCTAATGTCACTGCCGAGGTAGTAAGTGCCAGTAGGAAGTATGTAGAATGTATCGTTACTGCCTTTTGTCGGTGCCCAGGATTTGTCGCCTATTTTCAGCGTGTTGCCTTCCTGCTTAATCTCCTTTTCAAATGTGGTCTTGTAGGTTTCGTTTTCGTGACCGCTGCCGTTACAGGTGCTGCCCCCGCAAAGGTAGTGGGTGTGCCCGTTTGTTGTTTCCGCCCACACCGTGGCCGGAACTAAACTAAACACCATGCACAAGCATAGAAATACACTTAATAATCTTTTCTTCATAGCGGTATTCTCCTTTTTGCATTGAACTTGCATTATTCTTTCTTTTACGATATATTATATTGTAAATCGTACCTTAGGGGACGAGTCAATAACTTTTACAGAAATTTGGTGAAATAATGATGAAAAAACACGATAACAGCCTATTTCAAATCGGAGAAGTTACAAAAATACTCGGAGTCACCCGCAAGGCACTGCTTGTATACGAAAATATGGGACTTCTGACACCGGCAGTAAAGGACGAAACCAACGGCTTTCGCTATTATTCGGCAGACAACATGACGCAGATCCGCTCTATCCGTTCGCTACAGGCGCTCGGTCTTTCCTTAAAGGAGGTAGCGGAATATTACTACGACACCGAAAATATGGATAAGCTTTTAGATAAGCTTTATGAGCTGCGGAAAATGCTGGACAGAAATATTCAGATGCTTCAGGTGCGTTCGGCAAAGCAAGGCGATTTCACAGTGCATAAAACCGTTCTGCCGCGTCAGGTGTGCTTTTGTCGGGAATATCGGTGTAAAGATGTTGCCGAGGCAGCTATTAAACTGCGGGACACCTACATTGCCGCCGCCAGAACCGGAAAAATGTCCATGGTGGCACGTATGTTCACCGTGCGCATGACGGATGACCTGGGTATTCTTGATTTGATGTGCTGTATTCCGGTGGACGAGAGCTTTGACGGGGTCGAGCGCATGGAGTTTGCGGAAACCCCCGGCTTGTGTATTTATTACCGCGGGCCGTATGAGGGAACCGGCGAGGCTATGAAAGCGCTGATGAAGCACATAAGTGAAAACAGTATCGAAGCCGCCGGGAGACTGCGCTCCGTTTATTTAGAGGGACCACCCAACCGAGGCGATAACAGTGCCGATTATATTACTCAAATCGCTGTGCCGATTAAGAAATTCGAGAAGGTGTAATTGCCGGCTGACAATGCCGTAATAACAGTCAAATATGAAATCACAACAAGCAATCCCGATAAGGAGAATCCTTGTCATCTAAACAAGGTTCTCGGCAGAAATAAACTATCCTTTTTAAGCACAGCGGATATTCATTCGCTGTGCTTTTTTTGGTCTAATCCCGCCATGTGTAAGCATTCGGCGCCTGAAACAGACAAAATTTGCTCCATTCTACCTAACCCGACAAATTTTTTACCGAATGCAATGTATACTGTGTATATCAAACTTATGCGCTCTTCACAGTTGCTCTTGCATCGGATAGAATAAAATCAAAGAATCCCCCATACAGCGAGGTAGTTTTGAAAACAAGGAGATGTCCCTAACAACCGTGTACACTTTCAAAACATAAGGCACACAGCCGTCATAACAAGACGGTTTTTCTGTCTGCGTCCGCAAGCGGTCGTACTATGCCACAAAGCATAGTGCGGCCGTTTTTTGTTTCTCGCGAACAAATAAATCCATACAGGAGGTGACCCCGATGTATCTTCCGGAAAAAGAATTCGAAGAAATGCAAAATAACGCTCTGCCATAGGTACGGCGCCCTGCCGTTCCTTAACGACAAAGTGAAACGATGGGAAAATACATAGGAAAGACGCAGGTGTTGAAATAGCAAAGGCTGTTTGCAAAAAGCACCTTGCTGCGCAACAAAAACACCTCTCCTTTTTTGACACTCGCGGTCGACAAAATTCCAAAACAAACTGTAAAAACGCCAACAAACACTCCTTATAGTCAGCCGGTCCAATAGGAAAACCTGCAACAATGCCTCCTGCGTTGCCATCCGTTGATATGAATACCGAATTCTTAATCTGCAGATTCTTTATCGTTCCATAATTATATAACGCAAAACCCTGCGGTCCGCTTCCGTTCGCATACAGTCCGCTGATAGAATGATTGTTACCATCAAATACAAGCTTTTGGTTATTGTATGGATATCCAGATGTTCTGAACACCTCGTCCCACATCCTAATGTCATCCGTCTTCGCAACAGGAGTACTATCCTCCTGAATCAATGTTCCTTCATTTACTACGATATCTGCTGTAAGCCTTGCACCCTTTGTATAAACTGTCTGTGCATTATCTGCGTAGGCATATAGTTGTCCGGCATTACTGATCTCGTAGACTCTATCTGTTTCATTGTAATGTGGTTTTTCATAATAATCACATCCGGCATTGGTACAGAAGCCATTCTTGACATTGTGATGTGCCTCGCTTGCATCATTGGTATATCCGGTACACCCCTTATAAACCTTATACTTGTCAGATGCACAGGGATTTGGGAGCGAATTTTCCGAAGATAAATTCTGTCCCCATGTAGCAGATGACTGATTTAACAAATACGCAGCCTCACCATTATAAAAAGATTCCTTGGGTAAAAAGGTTTCTCCATCAAATGAGTGATCCCCAAAAAAATGTTGTACTAGTATCAGAGCACCCATAGCAAGAACTCCAAGACATCGTATCATTCGAATAGTTTCAAAAGGTAGAAGAATTTGCATACGTTGATTATAATCATGTTCGTCCACACAGTTATAATGGTTATCGAACCCCATATGAAGCAAGGACGGCAGCATAAATTGATAAGCGCTATTTTTTAGTCACAAGTGTTACAAAAAAGCTTGACCACAACATAATATGCCAGTGGTTTTTTCGGTGTTTTAACTTCTTTCATGGTCTTTCCTCCTGTTGTTCTGCGTTATGCTTTCTCCGTGCATTTTCGTATTATTTATTCTGCCATCTGACTTCGCCCTTGGACAGAAGCGGATAACAGATCAGCTGATCTGAATCCAGATTTTCCGCATGCATGTCAACCGCTGTGATCTGATGATTATCATAAGTCGTATAATAATAAATACCTTTTGCTGTATTACAACAGGACGTGTATATCGTGATCTCATATTTGCCTTCTGTCACCTCACAGCATCCACGCTGCTGATCTACGGATCCTAAGATATGGAAGAACTGGCTTACACTCTCATCCTCTTCTTCACCGGAGATCGAATTTAATTTTGTAAAGGCAACTTTCACAAATCTTGACTGGCTGGAAAGATCTCCAGGTATTCCCATTCCGCCCATTCCTCTGCTATATGCATCAAGCTGTAATACTCCTGCAAAAGTACTCTCCGGCTGTTTTCTGGATACTCCGGCATAATTATTCAGTGCAAACATCTGACTCGGGAATGGTGGATTATTGGTAAGCACTCCTACCGGATTATCATATACATGCAGCCCATCTTTCATAGACTCAACAACGATACAGGAGTCTTTGTCTGCAATGATCCAGTGAAGCTGTGCTGTCGGCAGCTGTTCACTGAATGCTGTACCTGTCAGTCTCATTGCTGCCAGCTTCTCTCTCGCCTCTGCTACAGTAGCACACTGTGTAAGGATCCATGGGATGAACTCGAACTGTGCCACCTGGCTGACTTCTGTTTCATCTTCCGGCAAAGCCTCTTCATATGCCGCATTGCCGACAAAATTAAGACCTGCCATTCCAAGGCCTTTTTCATTAACAGCATCATAATAAAGCGGATAACCTTCTGCAACAAATGCCATTCCGATCAAAGCATAATGGCTTTTTATCTTCCCGGCAAACCGGAAATCAAATTCGTAATTTCTTGGCGTTATCGTGATCTGTTCCCCATAGGAAAATTCATAATCAAGCGTTCTGCCCATATAAAAATCTTTTGTTTTGTAAGTTGCTGCTGTACACATATCGAACACCTCTTCTTTCTGCTATAATAGTCCTGCAAACAATCTCATAAACAACTGTACGAGCCGTAAATATGCACTCCGTCCTGTGCGGTACTTTTCGGTCACTTCCCTGCATTCATTCATGGTTGCTCCCAGATCATCTCTTATATCCAAAACTGTCTGACTATCCGCCATAAAACAACCATTTTCAAAGTGGTGATAAAGCAATGCCATTCAGTTAAGCATCATTTTAGTGGTTTTCTGTCATAGAAAGCCACTGTTTTTATACCTAAAACTTTAAAAATATTACAAAAAACAGTTGACAAGTAAGCCAATATATGTTGCGTAAGCCTTGATTATAAACATATTTCAAGGAGGCTCATTATGGCTGATTTTTTCTTATCTAATTTAAAATCCACACTCGACAACTGCATCACAGAACTCGATGAAATTCACTCCATGTTCTGCCGTAATCCGGAAAGTGATTTTACTAGGAACCGCAAACTTTCTTTCCGCGAATATATTCAGTTTATGCTCCAGATGCAGAGTAAATCCGTTTCAAATGCAGTAAACATATGCAGGGCATATCTCAAACACGATGGTAACGAAACAGAGTCCATGCTTCTCATACAAAAGTATCTGACACCTGTCAAGTACAATCGAAAATATCCTATCCACCTCCGTCCAAAGAGAAATAGGGATTTCATGTATCGGGTTGCATAAATCTCGTTACCATTATACTGCATTATAAGGCAGATAAGCAATCTGTCTTTTTGTCATAAAAAACCTTATCTAAATGACATTGAATGATTTATTTTCTATCTAAAATTTTATTAAACCGACTAAAGACTCCATAGTTTGTGTGTTTGACTTACTGTTTATATCTATCTTCTCCTAAATATTTTTCTAGTCATTGCAATATAAAATTGCTTATACAGTCTCTCCCTTAAGAGTCCTGGTATTCTGGATAATATACAGAGCGACCGATATGACCATCATTATAGCGCACAAACCAATCAACAGATCTGATACCATCGGTGTAATTTGGAACCATATAATATGCACCGCTGCAGTTCCATATAATAAAAAGGTTACTATCTTTCCATGCCAGTCTGCACCATGTACTTTTCCTGTCTTTCGTATCACAAGACATCCACTGACTACCATATACAGCTCCTTACCTGCCATTATTACGATTAAAAGAAGCATATGCGGAAAACGAGTAAACAGACAGATTAACATCGCTGCCTGTGTAAGCTTATCAGCCACCGGATCAAGTATTTTTCCTAAATTACTAATCCTATGGAATCTTCTTGCGATATATCCATCAGCAAGATCCGTAAGACCAGACAGCAATAAGATTTCACCAGCTAACAGAGGATTTTTCTTTACACAATAACTCCATATAATTACCGGAATCAGACAAAGCCGAAAAAAAGAAAGAAGATTAGGAACCGTAATAATTCTATTCAAATTTTCTTCCTGATTCACTTCACTCTGCATGTACGATCACATCACTTTCCTTTTTTTTAGACATAAACCAATAAAATATAACACAAAATGCTAAAGCAAACACAA
>OGEP01003082.1_pt1 | contig 13307 bp, 11 predicted proteins | sample 1570721 | NCBI WGS metagenome assembly OGEP01 (sample SAMEA2582131, study PRJEB24529) | metagenome | biome: Human gut stool | place: China | collected 2011 | reverse complement strand
GCTGCGCAGCCACTCAAAGAAATTGATGCCCAGACGGCCGATCTTCTTGGACTTCTGGCTCATGCCGAGATTGTCTGCTTTAAAGCCCGTATTGTAGAAGCAGTAGAGCAGGAAATCGGTCAGATCCGGTACAACGGCCTCTGCGCCCTCGGATTCGAGAAGCTCCACCAGATGATTGTTTGCAGCCGGATGGAACTTGACAAGAATCTCGCCGACAACGCCGACGCGCGGTTTCTTGATGTCTTTGCGCGGAAGGTTGTCAAAATCGCGGATGATCTCACGGCACATTTTCTTGAACTTGCCGTGGGAGAGCATCTTTTTCTGGGTGATAAAGGCGATAACCTCTTTTTTCCATTTCTCGTGCAACTCGTCCGTTGATCCGGCAACCGCCTCGTAAGGGCGCGTTGCGTAGACGCAGCGCATGAAGATATCGCCAAACTCCAGCGCGTAGAGTCCGTGCTGGATCAGTGGCAGTGTCAGCTTAAAGCCCGGGTTCTTCTCCAGACCGCTCAGATTGATCGAGATGACCGGAACGTCCGGATAGCCGGCTTTTTCCAGTGCACGCCGGATGAAGCCGATGTAATTGCTGGCGCGGCAGCCGCCGCCGGTCTGGGAGATTAAGACCGCGGTGCGCGACATATCATAACCGCCGGACATCACGGCCGCCATCAGCTGGCCAACCACGATCAGGGACGGGTAGCAGGCGTCATTGTTGACGTACTTTAAGCCGACATCCACGCAGGTGCGGCTGTCCACATCCGGAACAACAAGGTTGTACCCGGCCGTCTGGAACGCCGGCTCCAACAGCTCAAAATGGATCGGTGACATCTGTGGGCAGAGGATGGTGTAATTCTTGCGCATTTCCTCCGTGAAGACGACGCGGTTGTAATTCGCCGGAACGATGGTGCGCTTCGTCTGCTTCTTCTCACGGACACGGATCGCCGAGATCAGGGAACGGATACGGATACGCGCCGCACCGAGGTTGTTGACCTCATCGATCTTTAAGCAGGTGTAGATCTTGCCGGACTTTGTCAGAATATCATTGACAGCGTCTGTCGTGACGGCATCCAGACCACAGCCGAAGGAATTCAGCTGGATGAGGTCGAGATCGTCTCTTGTCTTGACATAGTTCGCAGCAGCGTACAGTCTGGAGTGATACATCCACTGATCCATGACGATGAGTGGGCGCTCCACCGGCTGTAAGTGGGAGATGGAATCCTCCGTGAGCACGGCGATGCCGTAGGAGGTAATCAGCTCCGGAATACCGTGGTTGATCTCAGGGTCTACATGGTACGGACGACCTGCGAGGACGATACCGCGTCTTCCGGTCTCCTTTAAATACTGTAAGACTTCCTCGCCTTTTTTCTGCATCTCCATCCGGCAGACGGCAAGCTCCTTCCAGCCTTCGGCAACCGCGTCGCGGATCTCGGATTCCGGAATCCCGAACTCCGACTGGCCAAAGGTCTTAATCAGCTGGGAGGAAAGTGTCTCCTCGCTGGCGAAAGACATAAACGGATTTAAGAACTTCACCTGACCGGAAGTGATCTCGTCCACGTTATTTTTGATATTTTCCGCGTAGGAGGTAACGATCGGACAGTTGTAGTGATTGTTGGAATCCGGGAATTCGTTGCGCTCATAAGGAATGCATGGATAGAAAATAAAATCGACGTTCTGGTGGATCAGCCATGTCACATGACCGTGTGCCAGCTTTGCCGGGTAGCACTCGGACTCGCTCGGGATGGAATCAATTCCAAGCTCGTAGATCTTGCGCGTCGACTGCGGGGAGAGTACCACGGAAAAACCGAGCTTCTTAAAGAAAGTTGCCCAGAACGGGTAGTTCTCGTACATATTTAAAACGCGCGGAATACCGACTGTGCCGCGTGCTGCTTCCTCGGCGGAAAGCGGGGTGTAGTCAAACAGGCGCTTGTTCTTGTATTCGTAGAGGTTTGGAATGTTGTCTTTATTTTTCTCCTTGCCGAGGCCGCGCTCACAGCGGTTGCCGGTGATATACTGGCGGTTGCCGGAAAAGCGGTTGATTGTGAGGAGACAGTGGTTGGTACATCCCTGACATCTTGCCAGCTTTGTGTCGAAGGTCAGCGCATTGATCTGTTCGATGGAAAGCATGGAGGTCTGGTAGCCTGCCTCGTGACGCTCTCTGGCGATCAGTGCGGCACCGAAAGCACCCATGATGCCGGCAATATCCGGACGGACACATTCGACACCCGCGATTTTCTCAAAACTGCGCAGTACGGCATCGTTGTAAAACGTACCGCCCTGTACGACGATATTTTTCCCGAGCTGGCTTGCATCGGAAAGCTTGATTACCTTAAATAAAGCATTCTTGATGACAGAGTACGCAAGACCCGCAGAAATATCTGCAACGGATGCGCCCTCTTTCTGCGCCTGCTTTACCTTGGAATTCATAAATACGGTGCAGCGGGTTCCAAGATCGATCGGATTTTTGGCAAAAAGAGCCTCCTTTGCAAAATCCTGTACAGAGTAGTTGAGGGATTTTGCAAACGTCTCGATGAAAGAACCGCAGCCGGAGGAACAAGCCTCATTGAGCTGTACGGAATCCACCGTCTGATTCTTGATCTTGATACATTTCATATCCTGACCGCCGATGTCTAAGATACAGTCGACTTCCGGGTCGAAGAACGCGGCCGCATAGAAATGAGCCACCGTCTCAACCTCGCCGTCATCGAGCATCAAAGCGGCTTTTAACAGCGCTTCGCCGTATCCGGTGGAGCAGGAGTGGACGATCTTTGCCTTCGGTGGAAGGAGCGTATAGATCTCCTTGATGGAACGGATTGCCGTTGCAAGTGGACTTCCGTTGTTGTTGCTGTAGAAAGAATACAAAAGGGAACCGTCCTCGCCGACTAAGGCAATCTTGGTCGTGGTGGAACCTGCATCGATGCCCAGATAGCAGTTGCCCTCATAAGTGGAGAGATCTGCGGACCTGACATTGTGTCCGTCGTGGCGCGCACGGAAAGCGTCGTACTCTTCCTGGCTGGCAAACAGAGGATCCATACGGGCAACCTCAAATTCCATCTTGATGCCGTCTGAGAGACGGTCGCGGAGAGAGACGAGCGTGGTCGTCTCACCCGGCTTGTAATTTAAAGCGGAACCGATCGCAGCAAACAGATGGGAATTCTCCGGTGTGATGGCGTGTTCGTCGTCCAGATTCAAGGTGCGGATAAAAGCAGCCTTGAGCTCGGAAAGGAAGTGAAGCGGACCTCCGAGAAAGGCAACATGACCGCGGATTGGCTTACCGCAGGCAAGACCGCTGATCGTCTGATTGACCACTGCCTGGAAAATGGAGGCAGAGAGATCCTCTCTGGTAGCACCCTCGTTGATTAACGGCTGGATATCGGTCTTGGCAAAGACACCGCAACGCGCAGCGATCGGGTAGCTTTGATGCGCTGGCGGGGGAAGTGATCCGCTATATCGACGAGGTATACCCGGACAAGCATTTTACGTTCAAGGTCAATGCGCGCCGTGCGAGAAAGAATTACCCGTTGGAGTCGATGGAGATCAATGCCCAGATGGGCGAGCGGATTTTGGAGGCGTTCCCGGAGACGCGCGTGGATGTCCACAAGCCGCAGGTGATGTTTAATATCGAGATCCGCAACCAGATCAATGTGTACTCGACGGTTATTCCGGGACCGGGCGGTATGCCGGTCGGAACAAACGGAAAAGCCATGCTGCTCTTATCCGGCGGAATCGACAGCCCGGTGGCAGGCTACATGATTGCAAAGCGCGGTGTTACCATCGATGCGACCTATTTCCATGCGCCGCCTTATACATCGGAGCGCGCCAAGCAGAAGGTCGTGGATCTGGCAAAGATCATTTCCAAATATACCGGACCGATCAATCTGCATGTGGTCAATTTTACGGATATCCAGTTATATATTTACGAGCAGTGCCCGCATGAGGAGCTGACGATTATCATGCGGCGCTACATGATGAAGCTGGCGGAGCATTTTGCAAAAGAGAACAAGTGTCTCGGACTGATTACGGGGGAGAGTATCGGACAGGTGGCGAGCCAGACCATGCAGTCGCTCGCGGCAACCAATGAGGTATGTACGATGCCGGTTTACCGTCCGCTGATCGGATTTGACAAGCAGGAGATCGTAGAGGTGTCCGAGAAGATCGGTACTTATGAGACATCCATCCTGCCGTATGAAGATTGCTGTACGATCTTTGTGGCAAAGCATCCGGTGACAAAGCCGAATGTGAATGTGATCAGAAAGTCAGAGGAGAAACTGGCGGATGTGATCGACGATCTGATGGATCAGGCGATCAGTACCGTCGAGACGATCCATGTAGAAGCATAGAAAAAAGCATCCTGCTATATGCAGGATGCTTTTAAAAGTAGTCAAATGAATTATTTGATGATGTATGGCTCAAGTGCTGCCATAACTTCTGTCGTGTCTTCATCGGTATGGATGGTAAGATCGATCGGCTTAGAGAGGTCTAAACTGAAGATACCCATGATAGACTTGGCATCGATCACGTATCTGCCGGAGATGAGGTCGAAATCGAAATCATACTGGCTGATCGTATTTACGAAAGATTTAACTTTATCAATTGAATTTAAAGAAATCACAACTTTTTGCATGTCATATGCCTCCTTCAATGTATTGATTTTATACGATTATCGTAATTCATTGCATGGGAAAAGTCAATGAAAAACATGCACAAAAGGAACGGGTGATCTTAGCAGGGAAAAGGACAATGACAACAAGAAAAAGAGCCGCGCTTCACAATTTGGGGTGCAAGGTAAATGCATATGAGACGGACGCGATGCAGGAGTTATTGGAGCATGCCGGATATGAGATCGTAGCCTTTACAGATGTGGCAGATGTGTATGTGATCAATACCTGTTCGGTAACGAATATGGCAGACCGCAAGTCACGCCAGATGATCCACCGGGCAAAAAAGAAAAATCCCCACGCTATTGTCGTGGCGGCAGGCTGCTATGTGCAGACAAGCACAGAAGAAGTCTTGGCAGATCTGGCAGTGGATATCGTCATCGGCAACAACCAGAAAAATCATCTGGTGGAGCGTATCGCAGAATTTGAAGCCAAGAATCCAACAAGTCTTGCAGAGGGCGCCGAGAAATCGGCAGATGCCGGAGCGGTGGAAGAAAAGGTCGTCGACTGCGTGGACATCAATCAGGATGGGCAGGATTATGAGTATTTTCTGGTCAATAAGACTGCCGAACATACCAGAGCCTTCATCAAGGTGCAGGATGGCTGCAATCAGTTCTGTTCTTATTGCATCATCCCTTATGCCAGAGGACGTGTGCGCAGCCGCGCGATCGAGGACGTGGTAAAGGAAGTGGAAGGGCTTGCAAAAAGCGGCTACCGCGAAGTGGTTCTGACCGGGATCCATCTGAGTTCCTACGGTCTGACAGAAAATTATAACAGTGGATTTGAGCACAATCACTTATTGGAATTGATTGAAGCGGTTGCAAAAGTGCAGGGCATTGATCGCATCCGTCTGGGTTCTTTGGAGCCGCAGATCATCACGGAAGCATTTGCGTCCCGCCTGGCAAAGGTGGACAAGATCTGCCCGCATTTTCATCTTTCTTTACAGAGTGGATGCGATGCGACCTTAAAGCGCATGAACCGCAAATATACGGCGGCAGAGTATGAGGCAGGGTGTGCCATGCTTCGCAAGTATTTTGATGCGCCGGCGATCACAACCGATGTGATCGTGGGATTTCCGGGCGAGACAGAAGAAGAATTTGAAACCACAAAAGAATATGTAGACCATATTGGCTTTTATGAAATGCATATTTTCAAATATTCCAAACGCAAAGGCACAAAGGCGGCAGTCATGCCGGATCAGGTGGATGAGAAGAACAAGACCAGGCGCAGTGACATCCTGCTGACCTTGGAAGATGCCATGTCACATGCTTACCGCCAGTCCTATGTGGGGCGGGAGGTAGAAGTCCTGTTCGAGACCCTATGGGAGTGGGATGGCAGATCCTATTATACAGGATATACGAGAGAATACATCCGCGTGGCTTATCCGACAAATGAGGATCTTTCCAACCAGATCAAAAAAGGTATTTTAGGCGAGCAGATCGCGGAGAATATTTATCTTTTGCGGGAATAATACAAGGGAAAGACGCAGAGTTCTTTACAAATTTGTTACAATATACTAAAATGTAGTTAATTAGCTTGATAACAAAAGAGCAGATAGGTGCGGATTTATTATGCAGAATTTAAGTAACACACAGTATTTCAGAGTTGAAAAGGAGACACCGACTTCCGTTAAGGAGATCCTTCGTATTGTCTATGAAGCATTGGATGAAAAGGGATACAATCCGGTCAACCAGATCGTAGGTTATATCATGTCCGGCGATCCGACTTTCATCACCAGTCATAAGAATGCGCGTAGTCTCATTATGAAGGTAGAACGCGACGAACTCGTAGAGGAACTTCTCAAGGAGTACATCGCAGGAAAAGCATGGGAACATTAGGAAGCGGTAGGCGTTAGATTGAGTAGAGTACTTGGATTAGATTATGGAACAAAAACGGTAGGGGTCGCTATCAGTGACCCTTTACTTTTGACTGCCCAGGGTCTTGAGATCATTCGAAGGGAAAAACCGAGTAAACTTCGTAAGACCTTGGCAAGGATTGATGAGCTAATTGCATCTTATCAGGCAGATAAGATCGTGTTGGGATACCCCAAGAATATGAATGGCACAGAGGGAAAGCGTTGTGAAGAGACGCTCGCTTTCAAGGAGATGCTGGAGAACCGCACACACCTTGAGGTTATCCTATGGGACGAAAGATTGTCGACCGTCACCGCGGACAAGACGATGATGGAGACAGGCATCCGCAGAGAACATCGGAAAGAATATGTAGACGAGATCGCAGCCATGGTGATCTTGCAGAGCTATTTGGACTCGCTACAGGTATAAGTGGAAGGAAGATCATATGGAAAGCATTACATTAGTTGCCCCGGATACAGCAGAGGAGATTACTGTTTATGTGTTAGAGGAGACGACTTTAAATCAGCAAAAGTATTTACTGGTGACCGAGGACAGTCAGGGAGATACAGACGCTTTTATTTTAAAAGAAGTTGCAGCAGATGACACAGACTCCACTTATGAAGTGGTAGAGGACGATGTGGAGTTTGAAGCGGTCGTAAAGATTTTTCAAGAGTTGGTGGAAGATACTGACTTTGAGATGTAAAGAAAACAAAACAACAGGAGGTATATTTTGAACAAAAAACAACAACAGAATACAGGGAAATTAAAGATCATTCCATTGGGCGGACTGGAACAGATTGGAATGAACATCACTGCTTTCGAATATGGCGAAAGCATTATTGTCGTGGATTGCGGACTTGCATTCCCAGAGGATGACATGCTGGGAATCGACTTGGTTATCCCTGACATTTCTTACCTGAAAGAGAACGAGGACAAGGTCAAAGGTTTCTTTATCACCCATGGTCACGAGGATCATATCGGTGCTATTCCTTATGTTATGAAGGAACTCAATGTGCCGATCTACGCAACCAAACTGACCAATGGTCTGATTGAGAACAAGTTAAAAGAGCACAATCTTTTGACAAAAGTAAAACGCAAGGTCGTAAAGTACGGACAGCATATCAATCTGGGAGATTTCCGTGTAGAGTTTATCCGTACCAACCATAGTATCCAGGATGCAGCGGCACTTGCTATCTACTCACCGGCAGGTATTGTGGTACACACCGGTGACTTTAAAGTGGATTACACACCGGTTTATGGTGATGCGATTGACTTGCAGCGTTTCGGAGAACTTGGCAAAAAGGGAGTTCTGGCACTCATGTGTGATAGTACCAATGCAGAGCGCAAGGGCTTTACCCAGTCAGAGCGTACTGTAGGAAAGACGATTGAGGCGCTTTTTGCGGAACACACAAATTCCCGCATCATCATCGCGACGTTTGCGTCCAATGTAGACCGTGTGCAGCAGATCATCAATATTGCCCACAAGTTTGACCGAAAGGTAGTGGTGGAAGGACGCAGTATGGTCAATATCATTGCCACGGCATCAGAACTCGGTTATCTGAAGGTGCCGGACAACACTTTGGTCGATATTGAGATGTTAAAGAATTACCCGGATGAAAAGACGGTACTGATCACGACCGGCAGCCAGGGCGAGTCTATGGCAGCTTTGTCGCGTATGGCAAATGGCACCCACCGCAAGGTATCCATCAAGCCAAACGATACCATCATTTTCAGTTCCCATCCGATCCCGGGAAATGAAAAGGCGGTGACCAATGTCATCAATGAACTCTGCAAAAAGGGAGCCAACGTGATCTTCCAGGATGTGCATGTTTCCGGACATGCCTGCGAAGAAGAGATCAAACTGATCTATTCTTTGGTACATCCGAAGTATGCGATCCCGGTACACGGAGAGTACAAGCATCTGATCGCACAGGCAAAGATCGCAGAAAATCTTGGCATGGATAAGGACAATATCTTTATCTTATCTTCCGGCGATGTTCTGGAACTGGATGAAAACAGTGCAAAGGTGGCAGGTCATGTGCACACAGGTGCGATCATGGTCGATGGACTCGGCGTTGGTGATGTCGGCAATATCGTATTGCGTGACCGCCAGCATTTAGCAGAGGATGGTATCATTATCGTAGTGCTTACCTTAGAGTCCGGCAGCGGACGTGTCCTGGCAGGACCGGATATCGTGTCCCGTGGATTTGTCTATGTGCGTGGCGCAGAAGATCTCATGGACAGTGCAAGAGCCGTATTGAATGAGACCATGGATCGCCTGCAGGATAAGAACGTGACAGACTGGACAAAGATCAAGAGCGAGATCAAGGATTCTCTGGGAGATTTCGTATGGAAAGAGACACAGAGACGTCCGATGATCATGCCGATCATTATGGAAGTGTAAGATGATAGTAGATGAACGTTTCCTGACCTATCTAAGATCCTTAGAAGGTCAGGAGATTGATTATATTGCTGCAATAGAAAAAGAGGCATTGGAAACCTATGTGCCTATCATCCGCAAAGATACGCAGACTTTTATGAAGTTCTTAATGCAGACCCTGCGTCCTGAGCAGATCCTAGAAGTCGGTACGGCAGTCGGGTTTTCTGCGCTTTTGATGGAGGCATATGATCCCGCCGATTGCCAGATCACGACGATCGAGAATTATCCGCCGCGGATACCGATCGCGCGGGCGAATTTTGCGCGGGCAAAAAAGAGGAGTGTATCCACCTGATCGAGGGGGATGCGCAGGAGGTTCTGCCTACCCTGACAGGTTCCTATGATTTTATCTTTATGGATGCAGCCAAGGGACAGTATCCCATTTTTTTGCCGGAGATCAAGAGGCTGATGCATTCCGGCAGTGTTCTGGTGACGGACAATGTTTTGCAGGACGGAGATCTGATCGAGTCCCACTATGCGATCGAACGGCGCAACCGCACCATCCATAAGCGGATGCGGGAATATCTTTACAGCCTGACGCATGACGAGGATCTGGTATGCAGTATCCTGCCGGTCGGTGACGGACTTGCCGTCTGTACCATGAAATAAGAACGAGTGGGATAGAATAGAATTTTAAAATTGGAGTCATACATGAGAAACATTGAGTTGCTGGTGCCAGCCAGCAGTCTGGAAGTATTAAAAGTAGCCGTGATCTTTGGAGCGGACGCGGTATATATCGGTGGCGAGGTCTACGGGCTGCGCGCCAAAGCCAAGAATTTTTCAAAAGAAGACATGGCAGAGGGCATCGCTTTTGCTCATGCGCATGGGGTTAAGGTTTATGTGACAGCCAACATCCTGGCACATAACGGAGATCTGCCCGGCGTGCGCCGCTACTTTGAAGAATTAAAGGAATTAAAACCGGATGCACTCATCATTGCGGATCCGGCGGTCTTTACGATCGCGCGCGAGGTCTGCCCGGAGATCGATGTCCATATCAGCACGCAGGCGAACAATACCAATTATGGCACTTACAATTTCTGGCATGGACTTGGCGCTACCCGTGTGGTATCAGCGAGGGAGTTATCTTTGAAGGAGATCAAGGAAATTCGTCAGAATATCCCGGATGATCTGGAGATCGAGACTTTTATCCATGGGGCTATGTGCATTTCCTATTCCGGCAGATGCCTGCTCAGCAATTATTTTACCGGACGAGATGCCAACCGTGGTGCCTGTACCCATCCTTGCCGCTGGAAATACGCGGTGGTAGAGGAACAGCGGCCAGGCGAGTATCTGCCGGTCTATGAGAATGAGAGAGGAACTTATATCTTTAATTCCAAAGATCTTTGCATGATCGAGCATATCCCGGAACTGATTGATGCGGGGATTGACAGTTTTAAGATCGAAGGTCGTATGAAGACAGCCCTTTATGTGGCGACGGTTGCGAGAACCTATCGCAAGGCGATCGACGATTATCTGGAATCCGAGGAAAAATACCATGCCAATATGCCATGGTATCAGGAGCAGATCTCAAATTGTACTTACCGCCAGTTTACCACAGGATTTTTCTTTGGAAAGCCTTCTGAGGAGGCACAGATCTATGATAGCAACACCTACATTAAGGAATATACTTATCTTGGCATTGTTGGGGAATGTAATGCCGAGGGCTTGTATGCGATCGAGCAGCGCAACAAGTTTTCTGTAGGAGAGACTATTGAAATTATGAAGCCAAATGGCGATAATATAGAAGTAGTCGTAAGACGTATTGTAAATGAGGATGGGGAAGATATGCCGAGCGCACCGCATCCAAAACAAAAATTATGGATTGACTTAGGACAGCCGTTAGATCAGTTTGACATCTTAAGGAGAAAAGAGGAGGACTAAGGATTATGGCACAGGAGAAGTATGTAGCATATGTAGGAACTTATACGCATGAGAATAGTATTGGTATTCATGTGTATGACATTGACATGGAAAAGGGAAAACTGACAGAGCGCAGTGTCGCACCGATCAGTAATCCATCCAATATTGCTGTTGCACACAGCGGCAAATATCTGTATTCCATTGAGGATGAGGGTGTTGCTTCCTTTTCTATTGATGAAAATGGGGATCTGACCAAGATCAATCAGGCATGGATCGGTGGCATGCGTGCCTGCTATGTAGAAATCGATTCCAATGACCGCTATCTGTTTTTGGCGGGATTTCATGATGGCAAGGTGACCATGATGCGCCTGAATGAGGATGGAAGCATTGCCGGTATCGCAGATGGTGTCTTTCATCAGGGCGTCGGTAAAAGTTCAGTAGAAAAGCGTATGGATCCGAGAGTGTCCTGCACCAAATTGACGCCGGATGAGAAGTATCTTTGTGCAGTGGATTGGGGACTCAACCAGATCAAGATCTATGAGGTTGATTATGAAGAGGGCAAACTGCATTTATATGATATTTTGCGTTTCCCATTCAATAGTGCACCGCGTCGTATCCGTTTTTCCAAGGATGGCAAGTTTGCCTATGTATTGGAAGAGACAACTAATATGGTTGATATATATACCTATGACTTGCGTGAAGGCAAACCGGTATTTGAAAAGATCAAGACGACCTCCGTTCTGGAAAAAGAGGATTCACTGGCATCCGGTTCTGCGCTTGAGTTTGCACCGGATGGTAAGTATCTGTATGTATCTTTGGACGGAGCCAACGAGGTGGTCTGCCTTGCCGTAGGTGAGGATGGTCTGATTTCCATTGAGGAAACGACCAAGATCAGCGGGGATTATCCGAAGTGCATCACTATTTTGCCGGACAATAAGACACTGGTCTCTTTGAACCATGATTCCAATGAGATCCGTACCTTTACCGTAGATCATGAAAAGAAATGTGTTTTGATGAAAAATCCACCCGTTAAGGTAGATAAGCCGAATAGTATAGTGGTACACAAATTAGTATAGTTTTCGTCTGGTTATCCTGTGGAGAGTTCGCTTTTCATGGGATAATCTGGCATTGATAGGAGATAAAAGCGTATGGCTGGATCAAGTTTTGGTGAAGCATTTCGCATCAGCACCTGGGGGGAATCCCATGGCGCGGCACTTGGCGTTGTCGTGGATGGCGTTCCAGCAGGACTGAGGCTGGATACAAACAGAATACAGGAATTTATGGACAGAAGAAAACCGGGACAGTCCAAGTTTACGACGGCGCGAAAGGAAGCAGATGCCATTGAGATCTTATCCGGTGTTTTTGAGGGAAAGACAACAGGAACTCCAATTTCTATGGCGGTATTTAATAAAGATCAGCATTCAAAAGATTACTCTGCAATCAAGGATATTTACCGTCCAGGCCATGCAGATTATACATTTGATGAAAAATATGGTTTCAGGGATTACAGAGGTGGCGGACGAAGTTCTGGAAGAGAGACTATAGGCAGGGTTGCTGCAGGTGCGATAGCTGTTAAGATATTAGAGGAGCTTGGAATAAATGTATGCGCATATTCATCTAGAATTGGCGGAATTAATATAGACTATAATAATTTTGATTTGAAAGAACGTGATAATAACGCATTTAATATGCCAGACAGTAATGCTGCTATGCAGGTTGAGAAGTACGCAGATGAGAAGCTGAAAGAGCAGGATTCAATGGGTGGAATAATTGAGTGTGTTGTAACTGGTATGATGGCTGGTGTTGGAGACCCTGTATTTGAGAAGCTGGATGCTAATCTTGCAAAGGCTATAATGTCCATTGGTGCTGTAAAAGGCTTTGAAATTGGTGATGGATTTGCAGCAGCAGACAGTACAGGAAGTACGAATAATGACAGCTTTACTATTAAAGATGGAAGGATTGTCAAAAAGACCAATCATAGTGGTGGTGTGCTTGGTGGTATGAGCGATGGCTCTGATATAATCATAAGAGCGGCAGTCAAGCCTACACCTTCAATAGCAAGAACTCAAGAGACGGTCAGCAAATCTGGCGAAGATATAGAGGTATCAATAAAGGGAAGACACGACCCAATGATAGTTCCAAGAGCTGTAGTTGTTGTTGAGGCGATGACAGCAGTTACGCTTGTGGATATGATATTTACCAATATGACATCAAGAATTGACAGGATAACAGAGTTTTATAAGAGAGATTAATCAGGAATTATTTATTATAGAACAGAGTGATTAAGAGTTATATATTTGTTAGATATATAGATTGCATTTTATTAAGAGATGCAGATTATATATATTTGTTGAGAAATATAGGTTGTATATTTAAGGGCAATTAATTTAAGATTATATATAAGGAAAGAGAGAATATGTACAAGATATTAAAGACAGATGGAAGAGCAAAAAGAGCTGAATTTACAACAGTTCATGGAACTGTGCAGACACCTGTATCTAT
>OGEP01003080.1_pt1 | contig 13316 bp, 4 predicted proteins | sample 1570721 | NCBI WGS metagenome assembly OGEP01 (sample SAMEA2582131, study PRJEB24529) | metagenome | biome: Human gut stool | place: China | collected 2011 | reverse complement strand
TACTACTACTTGCTACGATTCTATTACCATTTATATCTTTGAAAGATCCCGCTGTATATTTCGTACGACTACAAACATCGTTTAGAGAATTGTCTCCTGTTGCATATCGATAATCAAAGCTATCACCATTGGCAACTGCATCCTGTGTACTTAAATACACTTTCGACGTATCAATTCCATCTCCATAGATATCCTGAATATAAATATTCAATCTTCGGCTATAATCATCTCCAGTACTTGTAGACCACTTTCCAGTCGTCATGCCGACCTGATATACTACCGGCTGAACCTGATTACTATTGTTCACATAGGCAACGGTTTTATTAGCGGCTTCCATCTTAAAGGAATCTCTGGTCAAACCACTATATTTCTGATTTCCCTCTGTCGTATATACCGTCCAATAAGGATTTACTTTTACCTGTTCAACTGTAACAATATCGTAGTAATCCGGCAATTCAATGCTAATACTCTGTCCATGTGTCAAGCCATTGTATGAAATATAACCCTGGGAATTCATAGAAGCAGTTCCACTTGCCGGTGCAGCCACACCTGCTACTCCACTGATCACACCACCTGTATATTTAAACACTTGACTCTGTCCATATGACACGCCGCTTTTGTTTTTAACAGTGATTTTGTATGCAAATTTCTGATTCTTATTAGAAGAATTTCCTTCTACCTGATTGCTGATGGTAACTGTTGGCTTACTCCACAACGGATAATAAACAACTGCCTCTGTCACCGGTGTTCTTTGTATATCTGCATCTGACTTACTTGTATCTGTAGACTTATACCAGTACCGGAATCCTAGATTCTTCAGTACTGGATCTGACGGAATCTGAGAAAGAGTCAAACGTCCTTGTATCTGACACAGCGTTGAATAATACCGATCATCATTACTCAGCTTTCCATCTGGTACCTCGCCACCACATTGAGCATCGAACGTAACTGGAACAAATTCATATTTTGATTTGTTTCCATATCCGTCCTTGGCAAATATGTATAGTTTGTCTGTTGTAAGTTTCACATTAGTCAATGTGCAAACACCAGTAGACGAATCAAACGATACATTTGTTCCTGAATTCTTCCATGGATCCAAGCCTGTCGTGTTATATTTCACTTCTGAAATGCTTCTGCTTGTATTGATAAACTTACTTGCATTTGAAACATAACTCAAATCAGAAATATCTGATGTTCCATAGGAAGCTGACTGTCTTACATCTTCAAACTTCAGATTGCTAAATGTATAATTGAATGTTCCATCATCATTTCTTGTGGACGTAACATTTCCATAAGAAGACATAGACGGTCCCTGAGTATCTAATAAGAATTTACTCCAGTTTCCTGCAACATCACGTACATAAATAAAGTAGTTAGTAAATGACTCATATGTACGTGACTTTATAGATACACTCAATACAGGGGATGTTGTTGATGCAGTAATACTTGCACCATTGATATTCGTATATGTACCTGTGGTGCGCCAATTAGTTGTAGCATAAGAATTCTGGCTTCCATCTAACTGAATATCGCCCTTACTGGAATCATATACATAACCATATGTCCCATCCTTCAACTGCACATCTTGTGTACTCAGATATACCTGTAATCCTGACGGATATGCATTGTTTGATGCATCTCGAATACTTATACCCTTCTTATCAATCGCATCCCGAACATAATCCTGAATATAAAGCGAAATACTTCTTGTCTCACTGTTATCACTATTCAATGTCACATCAGATGTAGACCGCTGATATGCCATAGGTGCATAGGTATCCGGACGAAGTACAATCTTGTACGAATTGCTTGCACCAACTTTCAAATAGTATCTTTGATCCGCAATCCAGTTATACTGATTCAAATTAACATCTGAAAGAGATTCAAACTGAATCAACGGATATTCTTCCGTTCCTGTATGATACGGAATCAACGCTGTCGAAACCCGAAGTTTTCCATTAGTCGGAACTGTCAATGCATTCTGAACAATTAATGTACGTCCATCCAACGAATCTGAAGTTCCATTATATATATACGGGAACGAAATTTCTGTACTTGTACTGGTTGAAGTAAGGCTCTTAATTGTTCTGTAATATGTTGATAAACCTAGTCTCTCCAATATCAGTTTTCCATTACCAGATAAAGTGACATCTGGTCTCACGTTTGAATAGGAAAATCCTGAATCTTTGGAATTTGCATAATTTCCAAGTCTCAGCTCTCCAGATACATTTATTGTATCAAAATCAGCCAAATAAGCCTTCACATTTTCCTGTGTTTTAACTGTACCATATACATTTAATATTGCTTTACCTCTTGAAGTATCGCTGTTCGTTCTTCCTGTACATGTTCCTGTCAGTACAACATTTCCTTTTAAATTAGTCGTTGCAGTATAAGGAGAACTATTTACTACAGGCGTTGTAAATGCTACGTTGGAATCTGTTACATTCAACACATAATTTCCAGTGATTTTTGAAGTATTTCCTGTATATCCAGGCTTAATTGTAGTCGGAGTGTCAGTAACATTAATAGCTAAACCTCGAACACTTCCAGAACTTGCCGGGTCAATCGTCACTCCTGCCGTACCATATCCGCCACATGAATCAACGGTAATTATTGTATATCCAAGTATGCTTGATGTGCTTGTACGATTTGCATAAATGTAATTGACATTTATGCAATTTTTTAATTTAAGAATAGATCCTGATGTTCCAGCAGTGCTATTTCCTCCTGCATCAATACTGACCGGACCTGTAAACGTACAATCTTCAAATGTCATGTTATGACCATTGGCATTGATATACCATGAAGCACTATTGTTCCGGAAGTCCTGACGGAATATTATATTCCTCCATGTCAGAGATTTGAAGTTCGGATATATTCTTGCAAATCGATAACTGCTTGTATCTGATCCTTGTGCATTTCCGCCAGCCACAAAAGTTCCAGTTCCCTGAATGACAATATTATTTCTTGTCGCATACGTTTTATTGGTATTAAACGCATCCACATCTGCATTTGTCAGTGTATACGGACCACTCAAATTAACCGTATATGTCCCAGTTGCATATGAAGAATTTGCTAATGTATTTAATACTGTTGCAATATCGTCGCCTGTCGCTATCTTTGTTCCAGAAGAATTTGTCAATGTAACCTTATATTGTGTTGCTGATGAGCTGTACACTTTCAGATATTTATCAGATGCTACCATCGTATACGGAACTCCTGAGACAGAATAAGCACTCATATACTTCATCGCATCATCTACGAACGATTTATTTGGGAACAACAAAAATATATTGGCAGCTGCTGCAGTGGTTGCCGTAGTCTGAGAACACATCAATCTGGCTTTATAGCTATCACCATAAAAGAATCCGTCCACTCTCATGGTATTAGAATTTGTTGTTGCTTGTCCTCCTGCATATATCTGCGTCGTATTATCCTGTAAGTGTATATGCTTATAGCACTGACGGCTCCAAGAATTATCATAGCCCTGTCCTGTGGAATTTAACTTTGTAGTATTTTTCAAGTATGTGTCACCTGAACATGTTGTTAAATCCGGGCTGTAACTTGAAGAAACAAAACTGGTAGAATCATAATCCTTTATGTTACTCCAATATCCGTAGAAACTCGAACTATACTGCATATGCCCAAAATGCTGTTCCGGTGCAACATTACATCCGCTCAAATATAGATCGTCCCATCCAAAGACATTGGCTAAATTCGTATTATCTACATAAATATAATTATACTTTCCAACTTTTGTTCTATAATTTCCTACATATTTCAGTTCTTCATTTGTGATGTCAAAATCAAAAGATGCTGTCCTACCAATAGAACTATCTTTAGTTCCAAACCAGGTTCCATATTGCGCATAATAGCTGCCTTCAAAAGTTACTCTCACATCTCCGCTGACTTTACCATCAGCCCCCCAGAAAGCACCACCAGTATCATTAATGGAGAACAACATATCTTTTGCTGCGACAATTCTGTCTGCTGATCCAGTTTGTATCGTTCGATAACGATAGATCGATACATTCTTCAGATTTGCAGTCACATTTCCTGTCTGTGTGTACTTACTTGATCTACCTGATGCATATACATTTCCATATATTTCGGAATTAGTAATTTTTAAGGTAACATCTCCTGTCACATTATCAAAGGAACCTGCATATAGTTTTTTGATCGGAGCATCAGCCGTAGTAGTAATCTGATCCAGGGTCAGCGTGTAATTTACCGTAGATGCATTTTTGTCGTACCGACCACCGTATAGATACTCTACTCCTGATACAAACTTCATATCAACGAAGCTGGTGTTATTCTGATTGCCATAAATACTCAGGCCACTTCCACCTATATTGATACGGGTAAAGTACGGATCATAACCTGAAAAGTAAACACTGCTTGAATTCGGAAATGTTAATGTATTCCAGCTCTGATAAGACGTACTTGTATCATAATTTACTGCACCGGTAAATACGATCGTAGGTTGATCCGTCCTGCTCACGACCTGTGTTGTACCAATATACTTTTTACCCAACGCGTCAATGTCTGTTGAGTCGGCCGTATAATCATCCAGAAGTGTGATCTTAAAGCTCGTTGATCCTTTATCGATATTAATCGCGTTCAATGCTCCTGCCAGCGTACCATAGGCGTGTCTTACGGTACCTTGGGTCTCTGTTTGGTTCGCACCACCCTGTACCAGAATGGACCATTTTCCATTGGCTCCAGCTGCTCCCACACGCTGTACCACGGTCATATCCTGTGTCAGTGCAATCAGCTCTGCAGTTGTCATGTTGGGAGTTACAGCAAGCAATGCAATTCCATCATCCGCTGCCGTAGCACTGACTTCGTTGATCTGATCCGCCGGGATCACATCGCCTTCGTTGATCTTCGTTCCATCTGCATAGGACAGTACAATACCTGCCAGTTTTGCTACCTGCCAGCCGATCAGCGGATCGGTATCTTCCGGATCTGCTTCCGGGTCAAGCTGCACATCATCGGGCAGGGATACTGCCGGTGCTGCCAGGGTATCGCCAGTCACTGCCATCTGGGTGTAGCTTACATATTCTTCTTCTGATACAGCAGATTCTGTCAGTGCCTGTGTATCCAATGCTGACTCGTCTGCATCAGCAGACTCTGCATCCTTTTCAGCCTGTTCGAGAAGCTTCTGGGTAGTCTCATCTGCCATTGCCTGATCTGTCACTGCCGCACGTGCTTCTTCCTGCTGCTCTGTATCGGTGTACTCTTCCGGTGCTTCGATCTTCAGTTCCTGGAATTTCGGCAGATAATAGCTGATCTCCACCGGCAGAACTGCATCAGAAGCAGACAGGTTCTCATCTGTCTCTTCCGTCAGCTGCTCTTCTGTAACTGTAGTTTCCGGATCCTGCTCAGTCTTGTCTGTGTTATCTGTATTGTCCTGATCCTGTGCAGTCCCGTCTGTAGTACCTGTATTGCCCGGATTCTGTGCAGGATTTTCCGTAGTTTCCGGCTTCTTCTCTGTCTCTGACTCTTCCGTATGGTCTTCATCTGTATTCGTGGTTCCCGTTGAGTCTACCGTTGCATCTGCACTTTTATTTTCAGTCACTGCATCTTCTTTCAACGATTCCGAAGCCCACTGCTCGTCTGAACCTGCTGCAAATACGGATGGTTCTATCTGTGTAGAGGTAATCGCCAATATAAGAAAAAGTGTCACTATTCTTTTCACGATCTGTAAGGATTTTTTCTTTTGTTTTTTCATGTTCTTCTCCCTCTGCCTCCTGATCTATGTAATAAATAAAATTTTTATAAAAAAAGCCAATTTGTTTACTTTAATTTACAATTTTTAGGGGGGGGGGTGGAATGGATTTTTTTGACATTTATATGGAATATTTTGACATATAAAAATTGTGATTCTGCTCCGCAAATGCGGAGCAGAAATTTGGATCGTTTTTTATTCAAATTGATTTTAACAAAATTGTTCTGAATAAAATATAACATGAATTCATGTGTAATGCAAATCTAAAAAGTGCCCCTTTTGCATACTGCCAAGGGACACTCCTGATTATTCTTCTTTTTCTGCTTTTTATACCCGGTTATAATTGATCAGACAGCCTTTCAGGATGATCTGGCGTTCTTCCTCTGTCATCTCACCTAACTTCAGCGTAAATTCTTTTAAGCCTCCATCTTTTACTACATAGGCTTTGATCTTGGATGCCGCATGTTTTACCAGATCTGCGATTCCCGGTACAAACAGATAATCACCATTGGTAAACGGCAACTCTCCTTCATCGATCAGGAATGGAAGCATACCCCAGTTAATCAGATTGGAGCGATAACGTTTGGTCGCATAGCTATTGGCAATATTTGCCCAGCCGCCCAGCACTTTCTGACAGGAAGCGGCCTGCTCTCTGGCAGAACCGTCACCTGGCTTCACCGCGAAGATCGTGCTTCCTACTCCCAGATTTCCTTTTCCAGCTTCTGGATATACCGTATGGATCGCATCCATGACCGGTTTCAGTTCTTCCACAGCTTCCAGTGGGCAGGTTCCTGCCTCAATCGCCTTCTGTGCTTTCTGAATCTCTTTTGTTCTTCCTACATAAGCCGGATCTTTACGGGACAGGGTGAACTCTGCCAGTCCCAGCGGATTGGAACGATAGGAAGAGGTCTCTCCAGACGGGATCAGCTCATCTGTGGTGGTTACCGGATCATGGATCTCAGATACCACTTTCAGGACCAGATTCTCCGGCAGAGCGCTCATGGCCGGCCAGTCCTTGATATTCGGGCCAAAATGGATCTCCACACTCGGATCTGCCACACCGTGGCTGTCAAATACGCGATTCTCGTAGATCTTGCTGTCGAAGAAATATTTCGGATTACGGAATTCCACATCCAGATCCGTTGCTGCCGTCAGATAACCTTTATTGGCTGCGGTTGCTGCGATCGATCTTGCATCCATCAGTGCCACTGATGCGATCTGTCCATTCTGAAGCTTGGAACCTTCCCGGTTCGGGAAGTTTCTGGTAGAATGGCGGATACTGAATCCATTATTGGACGGAGTATCCCCGGCACCGAAGCAAGGACCACAGAATGCTGTCTTTAAGACTGCTCCGGTCTCCATGAGCATAGCCGCAGAACCATTTTTGATCAGTTCCATGTAGACCGGCATAGAAGCAGGATAGACACTTAAGGTAAATTCATCAGATCCGATGCTTCTGCCCTTCAGAATATCAGCTGCGGCACAGATATTTTCAAATCCGCCACCTGCACAGCCTGCGATGATTCCCTGATCCACATATAATTTTCCATTATGAACTTTATCCTTCAGAGAAAATGCTACCTTATCTCCAAGGCTCACATGGGCACGTTTCTCACAGTCATCCAGAATGTCCATAAGATTTCCATTCAATTCTTCAATGGTATACGCATTGCTTGGATGGAACGGCATGGCGATCATTGGCTTAATTTTTGCCAGATCCACAAGGATCATACCATCATAATATGCCACTGCTCCCGGATTCAGCTCTGCATAATCCCCGCTCCTTCCATGGATCTCATAGAACTCCTGGATCTTCTCATCTGTCTTCCAGATAGAGGACAGACAAGTAGTCTCCGTAGTCATAACATCGATACCAATACGGAAGTCTGCACTTAAGTTCTTTACGCCGTCTCCGATGAATTCCATGACCTTATTATTCACATAGCCGTTGGCAAATACCGCTTTGATAATGGCAAGTGCCACATCCTGCGGGCCAACGCCCTTCATGGGTGCTCCGGTCAGGTAGACACCTACTACGCCCGGCATAGGAATATCATAAGTCTGGTTCAGAAGCTGTTTTACCAGCTCCGGTCCTCCCTCTCCCATAGCCATGGTTCCAAGAGCTCCATAACGGGTATGACTGTCAGAGCCAAGGATCATCTTACCACCGCCTGAGAGCATCTCTCTGGCAAACTGATGGATAACTGCCTGATGAGGCGGCACATAGACTCCACCGTATTTCTTTGCACAGGTCAGTCCAAACATGTGGTCATCTTCATTGATGGTTCCACCTACTGCACACAGACTGTTATGACAGTTGGTCAGTACATAAGGCATCGGAAATCTGGTAAGACCTGATGCACGGGCTGTCTGGATGATTCCTACGAATGTAATATCATGAGAAGTCAGCTTGTCAAAGCGGATCTTCAGTTTTTCCATGTTGTCAGATGTATTGTGGGATCTCAGGATTCCATATGCGATGGTCTGTTTTTTTGCTTCTTCTCTAGAAGGAACAGCTCCCATCTTCCCTGCCAGGATCTTTGCCGCATCTGCTGTATCAGGAATGATCTCAGTTCCATTTAATACATATGCGCCTCCATCATATAATTGTACCATCGGGCACCTCCATATTGTTGATTGCATTATTGTATACAATTTCTATTCCGTATTCATTTTAACATGTTATACACGGATGTCAACAAAAAACCGGCAGTCTCCAAAGCACTTACGCCAGATATATTTGTTATACAATCTTTGCACTAAACAATCCGGCGGAACTGCCTGACCACTCAGACAATTCCGCCGAATATCAATTATATTTATTTTTCTATCACATCCACACACGGAAACATGATCGTTACCTTGAACAGATCTCCATCCAGATAGATCTCAATCTTACCGCCGTTCAAAAAAATCAGTATGTTTGCGTTGTAAAATCCCAGTCCGCTGCCTTCTGTGGTACGGGACTCATCCCCACGGGTAAACCGTTCTGTCAGCTCCTGTGCCGAGATATTCAACGGCTGTTCTGAAATATTTTTCATGGAGACTGCCACACTGCTGCCATCCGTTACTACGTTGAGATAGACACGGGTATTCGGCATCGCATACTTTTCCACATTGCGGTACAGATTCTCGATGATTCTCCACAGCCGTCTGCCGTCTGCCATGATAAACAGTGGATGAGGCGGGCAGTTAGTCATGAGATGCAGTCCTCTTGCCGCAAATTTTTCTTCAAATTCTCCGCTGGTCTGCATCAGGAATTCTCTTAAGTCCAGCTTCTCCATATTCAGCGCCACATTGCCGGAGCTTGCCCGGGAAGCTTCCACCAGGTCATTGGTAAGTTGTTTGAGACGCTGAGATTTCTGATCCAACACTTCCAGATATTCGTGTACCTTCGGATTATCGATCTGCTCCCGCTTCATGAGATCCACATAATTGATGATGGAGGTCAGCGGAGTCTTCAGATCATGAGATACGTTGGTGATCAGATCTGCTTTCATCTGCTCACTCTTTACCTGCTCCTGAAGGGCATTTTTAAGTCCCTCACCCAGATCATTGATTGCCTCTGCCATCTGCCGATTGCCTCTGGTCAGATGCTCGGTATCGATAGTAGTCTCACCATTGCCATCTGCAATGGCTCTGACTCCATCCAGCAGCTTCTGTCTCTGCAGACTCTCCCACAGAAGAGCTGCCAGTACAGCAGCCTTTCCGACAATGATCAGGATTTCCACAGATCTGCTGTCTCCGAAGATCTTATGCAAAACCACCTGGATCAGCTCATATGCCAGGAAAAATACAATGATCCGTATCGCCATAGGTGCACTTTCCATCATGACGTCTGCCAGGCTCATCACGGACATGATGATCCGAACAATGACAAGAATCAAAAGGAACAACAGTGCTGCGCCTGCAAAAATCATTGGTTTTACCAGTGGCTGCAGAGTTCTCTGTGCTTCTGTATAGTTCACTGCTCCTGCTGACAGACTGTCTGTCACCGGAAATGTAGTGTCAATTGCCACATAGAACTGATATTCCCCGCTCAGATGTGCTTCATCCTGATCCAGCAGAGAATTCACATTCATATTAGTAAACACGCCGCCAACATTAGCCTGTCTGGTTTCTCCTGTGCGGCTGTCATAGATATAATAGGTCTCACAGGATGTAAAGTAGTCTGCCAGCTGATCCTGCGGCGCATCTACTCCGCGAAGAGTTCCTGCATTGGTGTAGATCTGTCCGTTTCCCATATCATACAGGGCATAACGTACATTGGTGGACTCCATGGCCCAGTTCTTCTGGTCCTGCTGATAAGCAGTCACATCCTGCTGCAGCTTTTCCAGGGAATCCTCAATCTGTCTTACCAGCACATTGTATTCCTCATCGTACTGGTTTGCATATTCCTGGATACTTCCAAAGAACAACGGATTATAAGCCTCATTCAGCACTTTATTGGAGACAATGGCCCCTTTCAGGCTCCACTGGTAAAGGTCTCCCAGCCGGTAGCACAGGCCATTGCCTTTTTCGCTCTCCGGCATGTCGTCATAGATAGTTCCATCTTCCACATAATCCTGAATACGGATGATGCGGTCCGGATCGTATGCTCCGTCTTTCTCAAGACGGCTGCTTCTGGATGCTGCCTCCAATACGCCTTGCATACTCTGGGCTGCTGTCTGTTGATATTCTCTGGACTGGAGATAATTTTTTCCCTCCAGTACATCCTCCATGGTCTCCATAGTATAACCGGCATTCTTCACGGTAAAATAACCGGATGCCAGTATCCATCCTGCGATCACGGCAACTGCCACTGCGATCATCAGAACAATTGATCCCAAACGTTTCTTTTTCATCATAGTCCTCCTACTCCCGGTCAATCTTATATCCCACTCCCCAGACCACTTTCAGATATCTGGGCTCCTTCGGATTGATCTCGATCTTTTCCCGGATATGACGAATATGTACAGCTACAGTGTTATCTCCGCCCAGCGCTTCCTCGTTCCAGATCCGTTCATAGATCTGAGTGATGGAAAATACTTTTCCCGGATTCTGCACCAGAAGAAGCAGGATTCTGTACTCGATAGGAGTCAGCTTCACCGGTTCTCCATCTACAGTGACTTCCTTGCGCTCATCATCCATCACAAGACCGCCGATCCGAAATACCGCAGGCTTATTCTCTGCGATGGCACCCAGCTGAGTGTAACGGCGAAGCAATGACTTGACTCTGGCTGTCAGCTCCAGCGGATTGAACGGTTTGGTAATATAATCATCCGCTCCAATATTCAATCCCAGAATCTTATCCACATCCTCGGATTTGGCTGACAGGAAGATGATCGGTACACTGCTGGTCTCCCGGATCTTCATGGTAGTCCGGATTCCATCCATACCTGGCATCATCACATCCATCAGCACAAGCTGTATCTCATTTTCCTGAAGCTTTTTCAGCGCATCCAGTCCGTCATAAGCTTTGACTACTGTATAGCCTTCCTGGCTTAAATAGATCTCAATGGCATCTACAATGGCGCGGTCATCATCACAAACCAGAATATTCATATCCGTCTCTCCTTTTATCGAATACAGTTATATCATTTCTTTTTTAAGATGAAAGAAACATTTTTATTAAGATTTTATTAAAGAACTGGTTGTCTAAACCAGTTCTTCAGGATTCAGGCACTGCAGGGACGGCAATACGAATCTGCCGTCTTTGCGTACCAGCACATCATCAAAATAGATCTCTCCCCCACCATACTCCGGTCTCTGGATCCACACCAGATCCCAGTGGATGGAGGAAACATTTCCATTTGGAGCTTCATCGTAACAATTGCCCGGCGTGAAATGAATGGAGCCCATGATCTTCTCATCAAACAGAATATCTTTCATGGGATGCAGCACATATGGATTCACGCCAATGGCAAATTCACCCACATAGCGAGCTCCTTCATCCGTATCAAACACCTTATTGATCCGCTCTGTATCGTTGGCGGTCGCTTTTACGATCTTACCATTTTCAAAAGTCAGGCAGATATTTTCAAAGGTAAATCCCTGATACACAGAAGGTGTATTGTAGCTTATCGTTCCGTTGATGGACTCGCGTACCGGCGCGGTAAATACTTCTCCATCCGGAATGTTCATGCGACCTGCACAGGGGATCGCCGGAATATCTTTGATGGAAAAGGTCAGATCCGTTCCCGGTCCTGCCAGATGCACTTTATCAGTCCGGTTCATCAGATCCACCAGCGCACCCATGGCTTTCTCCATGCGGCTGTAATCCAGATTGCATACATGGAAATAAAAGTCTTCAAACGCTTCTGTACTGGTCCCGGAAAGCTGCGCCATGGCATCGTTCGGATAACGTAGTACGACCCAACGGGTCTTCGGCACACGGATCCCATGATGGACCGGAGTCACATAATATTTCTCATAAAGCGCCATCTGTTCGGCTGGCACATCAGAAAGTTCCGTGATGTTATCACTCCCCCGTACTGCAATATAGCAGTCCATACGAGACATTTCCAGGCTGTCCACTTCCGCCATCAGTTCCATCTGTTCTTTGGTACAGTGCATCAGCTGTGCACGCTGAAGCTGCGGATCTGTAAAATGCACAAATGGAACGCCGCCTGCCTCATATACTTTCTTTACGATCTCTTTTGCCAGCGGTCTTGTACTATCGCCTGTGTAATGTACATATACCTTATCTCCTGGTTTTACCTGACAGGAATAGTTCACCAGATTTTCTGCCAGAGTTGTAATTCTGTTATCCATCGTTTTACTCCTTCTCTCATGCCTTATGGCAGGCAGGTATAAAATACATTTCCCGCCTCTTCAAACATAGAAGAACTGTCATTCATGCCGCCTTTGGTCAGATCATTGCTGCCTGGACGGTAATAAATGATGTTCTGTGCATCATATCCTACGATCAATACGGCTCCGCCCGGGATCAATGCCACCACTGGGGAACCCTGACTTACATAGTAAAGAGCCATACTTAAGCTACAGCCTGGAAGAAGACATGCATCTTCCCCTAACTCCTGTGTCAGAATCTGCCAGATGGCAGTTCCCTGATCCAGTTCTGTCTGTACATCTGTATAGATCTGTTTTTGTTTTAATAACAACTGTACACACTGCGCAAGATCAGATCCGTCGCCTGCCAGCAGACTGCTATCGTCATAACCGTTCAACTGTACCCGGCTCTTTCTGCCGCCACGGCGCCAGTAACACTGATCCGCACTGTACCAGACAGATCCCATGCCATTGTACGCATACTGCACTGCCTCTGTCAGCGTTTCAAATCCTTCTGCACTTCCGTCATAGCGGTATGCAAGATACTGTTTCACAGAGGCATCTCCTGCATCAACGATTCTGCTTCCTTCATAAAGCACCAGACGTACATTGGGCTGCTTCATAGAACCCTTTCTTATATTACCCCCATAGGTCAGCACATATTCATTTCTGCGCACTTCGTCATAGACAGTCGAAAGCTTCAACAGATTCGTATGTGTCTCACTTGTATAGGTGATGGGCTCTGACAATGCTTCCTGCCAGCTTCCATCCGAAGCTTTTGCTACACATGCCAGGTCGATCCGGTTCTCTACGA
>OGEP01003078.1_pt1 | contig 13319 bp, 10 predicted proteins | sample 1570721 | NCBI WGS metagenome assembly OGEP01 (sample SAMEA2582131, study PRJEB24529) | metagenome | biome: Human gut stool | place: China | collected 2011 | reverse complement strand
TTTTGAAAGAAGAGGAGATCTGTGGTCACTCGAGTACCTGCAATCTTTTTAAAAGCCGTATCCGGCAAACGAACACCCCCTAAAAAATGAGTGTTGGTTTTAATCTCTTGTAAGACATTATCTGTCCGCTTATCCATTGTCCCGATAGAAGAGATAATCGAAACTTGTCCTCCGTCTCTTACTAAATCAAGTGAGTGTTTGACAAAGTAGTCGTGAATCATATAAGGTTTATCATAGTTTTTATCAGCAATCCGAAAATTTCCAAATGGAACATTCGTTAAGACTAAATCAAAACTATTATTTTGATAGGGAACTTCTTCAAATCCTCGCACTTCAATATGGGTATTGGGATGGAGTTGTTTTGCGATTGCGCCTGTCACACTGTCTAATTCAACCCCATAGAGTTCTGATTTCTCTCGTATACTTCTAGGCATCGCCGCAAAGAAGTTCCCAGTCCCCATAGAAGGATCTAAAATCCTTCCTCCCTCAAAACCATCATCCAGTAACTTTTGCCAAATCTGGCGAATAATCATTGGGTCTGTATAATAGGCTGTGAGAGAACTTTGTTTCATGGTGGAGTATTCTGATTTACTTACTAAGCTCCTAAGAGTTAAACGTTCTGCTTCATACTTTGGATTGAGTTCATCGAAAAATTCATTGGCAAGACCACCCCAGCCGACATACTTGGCTAGTAGCTCTTGTTCTTCTGGATTCGCTTGTCGTCCCTCTTTTTCTAATCTTTTAACAAGTTCAATTGCGGCGATATTCGTTTCAATTTTTTCTCGATTTGTCTTAGGATAAAAGTTCTCTAAATCATCTGGAAAAACAAAATCTTGAACAGGAATATCCAACTCTTCTATACTTGAAATAAGTGGTGTTGATTCTGTTTCATTATCCTTTTCCTTTTCTTCTTCCAGATAGGAATACAAATCTATTTCCTGACTTTCACTTGATGAATCCATCTCAATCTCTGAATCTTCTTTTTCAAGTTCTACATGAGACAATACTTGTTCAATCTCTTCTAAACTGTTCAAGTATAAGATAGGATTTTCTTCAAATAACTTGTTGGAATCATTGAATAGCTCTAGGCGAACTAAGCCATTTAACTGTGCATTTTCAATTGAAACCAACTGAAATACTTGTCCTTTATAACTTACTTGTGAACCGATTGGATATTCCCTCAAAGCTTCTTCTACAATTTTATCGACATTAGAAAAGGAGTTCGTTTCTTCCGTTTCCTGTTCAATATCACTTGAAGGAGATAAGGATTCCGCTACTTGCTTAGACTTTTCTCTTATAGCCTTTACTTCATCAAAATAAGTAATAATCTTCAGCTTTTGTGTCAGTGGAAGTTGTTGGTAGTTTTCTTCATGATGGACAAGATCCGTAACAGTATCTAAAGTAGCCATCAATTCTGAACCCAAATAGGCTAGAACATCTCCTTCTTTTTCTTCAAAATGAATCTCAAGAACTTCTTTTTTTAGTTCTTTGGAATCAACTATTAGAAGAAACTCCTCTATATCTCTACTAATGCGGTCAGATAGATTATTCGCAACCCGATAGACATTGACTAAATTGACATCCTGATTCTGATGAAATACAAGCTCACTTAATGGTGTTAGCTTCTCTTTTTCAGATTGGATGTAAAATCGAGTGGAAAGATTATAGGTTGCGACTTCTAGCACCAAGTTTTTCTCCCAATTACTTAATTGAGATAATTTACTTAGACCTGCTTGTGCAAAATTTCTTGTGTAACTTTCTAAATCTTGGTCATTATTTTCAGAACTGGCCTCTAGGAAAGAAATAATATCTTGATGAAACGAATAGACATGAGGTATCTCTTCTATCTTGCCCTCTTCAGCCAAAAAACTCTCTACCAAGTCTTGCCATTTCTCATCAAAATGTTGCGCTTGATAACGAAGAAATAGGTCCATTTTCTCCCTATCTTTTGGAATTGTTCCACGAAACATAGCCAATAATTGTATTACTTCCATACTCGCTCCTTTCATCTATACGAAAATAGGAGAATCACATGATTCCCCTACAACTCTATCTCCATTTCAACCTCTTGAGGACTGGTTTCTAAATCACTAGATAAAAGAGAAACGGCATCCATTCTCATGTAGTAAGTATATAAGTCTTCTAGGTCTTGTTGGTTTTCAATCCCTGTTTCAATACTAATCAGAGCCTGTATAAATTCCTTGTAGTGACTCTCCATCATATCTGAAATCTTTTGTTTCATTTCCATAAATACTGATGACGATTCAGTGATACTTGTTTGGTCTATGTCTTGTAAATCCTTTTCTAAGGGATTGGTTCCTTCTTCTACTTCCACTAAATCTGAACGACCATCACCATCAGAATCTGCGCTAAGAGGATTGGTTCCTAGCGCCAATTCTTGAGCATCAGTCAGTCCATCTTGATCCGAATCACGTTGATAAATGGCTTCCATATACTTCCTTCTTTCCTAGTTAATCTTTTTTCACTCCAATCCTACCAAATATTCCTTGAAAGAAGTATCACAATAAAAAAAGAGAACGAGCCAAAACTGCGTTCTCCTGAAAATGATAAAAATATATTTTATGCCACAAAAGATATGTAAACTAATCTTTTAAATAATAAAAAAGTTCCAACGTTTGTAAATGTTTTGAGTAAATTGAAATTACTTTTTGACCTTTTGGAAATACTGTCTTTCTCTTCAAATCTAATAAAGATTGAGGAACAATTTTCCTAGATGTCTCCTTCAATGTTAATGCTAGTATCTGTTTTCTTGTACGTAGAGCATAATCAAACTCCAAATACAAATAACGTCCTGAACCAGTTAGATGAACATGCTTTCCCAATAACTCCTCAATGGATCCCAAAACTTGTAACTTTTGCATCGTGGTTCCATCTTTTTTTATTTTCAACTCATCAATTATGACATGTCTATTTAAACAATCGTCAAAGAAACTGCCTGCACCTTTTCGGTAATCAACACCACATAGGTGCATGAAATTAGTAGGTGAAAAATGAAGTTCAACACTTTCTATTTCAGTTTCATAATACATGATTTTGCCAACGAAGTGCTCTTTAAAAAAAGAAGCCGCAATTTGTAACTGAGTAAAAAAACGCTGAAGTTTTATTTTTTCGGTGTAATTTGGATTACGATAATCTCTAGAATTTGCCATACTTTCCTCACAAAAAAGGTGGTTTACAGAGTCTGTAAGCCACCTAGTCAGTCGGTTTATTCTGGTGTCTGCCACCGCTTGGCCCTTACGTCCAAGATTGCTATCGGATTTCGTTCTGGTGTCCGCCACCGCTTGGCCCTTATGTCCAAGATTACTATCAGATTGACCATGAGCCGACTACTCATCTACACTATTTATTTTACCTGAAAATGGTTAAAATTTCAAGTATAAACTCTTCTATTTCGTAGTATAGGCAAAACTAATGGCACTATCTGCTTGAGAGATTTTTCTAAAGGTATAGTTAGGGTTGCCACCATAGTTAGTTTCAGACACAAGGAAAGAACCATCATCATAGACCTTCTCTACAAAAGCCACATGACCATAGTCTGCTGGTGTTCCATGTGTTCCTCCCACAAAAGAAACAATGGCACCTGCTTTTGGTGTAGAGCCCGTTTCCCCACCAAGACTTGAAGCTGTCGCAACCCAGTCCTGACCATTTCCCATGGTATTAATGATTGAAATCTTCTCTCCATTACTTCCTTTTAATTTCAAGCCTAATTGATTCATACGAGCCGCTACACCCCATGTACATTGTCCATAGGCATAGGCCATACCATCTCCACCACCAGGAACAGAATGATCATACAAGTCCCCACGAACCCCTTCAAGGGATTGTGGGTCACTTTTTGCCTGTCCTCCATTTGTTTGGCTGAAGCCTTTTTCAATTTGGTAATACCATTCCGTTGCTCTGGTTTGTCTTTCCAGTAGTTTGTCACCAGAATTTCCCTCCCAATAGGTGAGGAAGAGTTGGGCGAGATTGGCTGCACTGCCCGTATTTTTAAAGAAATCCTTTAACCAACTTTGATAGTAAGGACTATCCCCATGAAGCATAAAATCAAGTTGGAGGTCTAAATCATACCATTTCTTATTTTGGGTGCGTGCATAATTCAATAAAGCTGTATGACGTGTTGAACCATCTGCAGTATCCGTCCATTGCCCTAATCCCAAACCTCTATGAAGAATATTAGGATAAGCACCACTATAAATGGCTGGCCCTCCTATCGCTAACCAGGTTTCATCATCCCATGAGGAATCGGTAGCGCCAACTGGAGGAGATAAATAATCCCCTTCAGCTCGTTTAGGATTGATAGAAGACTCTACCGACCAATTTCCTAAAATAGCCGCAATGGCTTGGGGACTTGCCCCTTGAGATTTCAAAAACTCATAAATATGTTTTGCTCGTTCAAACTCATCTCCACCAAACTGACCAATGGCAGGTAAGATAGTTGTCTGAAGTTGAATGACTTTTGGAAAATAAAATTGCGGATTGACATACACCAATTTTTCTTTCTTGTTCTTATACTTTTGATAGGAAACTTTCAAACCTGTATCGTCTGGTGTTTCACCAATAATATCACCCGTTAGGACTCTTGTCCCCTCGATCGCACGGCCATTATGAATAGAATACAAGGTCAATCGACTTTCATTCTCTCCTTTTCCGTTAGTGAGAATAACATCATCTCCGTCTAGAGATACAACTCCATCCATTGGTGCGACAATTGTTTGGTGAGCCTTCGCTTCTAGTAGAATATACTCCTGAAGAGTAGGTTTTCCGTCTAAATCATAGTATCCATAACGATAAGTCATGGTTAGACTATCTTCGTTGCTTTTCCCCTCAAATGGATTGTCCAATTCCTGCATGGAAGCATACACACCCTCTTCTTTTAGTTCCTTTATTTCCTCTTGATCGTCTTTCGATAGTTTATACTTAGGAGTTTCATAGAGGTCTTGCATGGATTTCAAATCTTCCCCATCGTTTAAATCATGCCACAAAGTAGACAGATAATCCTTGTAAGTTTCTGAACTAAATAAGTGAACTGCTTTGTGTAACTCATAGTCATGGAATTTAAAGTTCATATACCCCATCACATCATCAACTTTTGTGTAATAAGTAATTCCTTTGTCATTTGTGCGAGTATGTTCTGCGTCTTCCCAAGTTAGGTGGGTATAAGCTTTTGTTAATTCAAATTCATCTTGTTGAATCAAACTAGCAGATGAAAATCCTAAAAAGAAGCTCATCATAAGTAAAAGAAGAAAGACTATTCCTCCAACTATCCAGGTTACAGGATTTCCAGCCGCAAATGTAAAGAAGGAAAAGGCTGCTTTTAGTTTCTGATAGATATTTCGGACACTTGAAAAACCTTGTTTCTTTAATTTTCGATACCGATTTTTAAAGGAACTTGAGTTATCTTTCGCTAGTTTCCATCCTTTTCCATCCTTAAAATGATGGTATCGCTCTTTTGTGTTGGTCAGTCTTTTCTTGGTAAAACGACCTGTTGCTTGTCCTGTTTTGACACTAGCTTTTCCAAGATTATAAGAAAGCCGACTGTAGCGTTTCCCTTTTCTAATGGTCTCATGAAGTGTGCGATAACTTTCTAAATCTTCATTTTCTGAAGCTAACTCTCCACCTTCACGTCCAAGGACATAAAGAAAAGTTTTGGCTTTCCTACTAATTTTTTTGAACTTATAGGCTTGCTTAGTAGATTTTAGATTCTCTTTTGCGGCTTTGACTTCTTTCTTAGCTTTTAATTCTTCTAAACTCTTCCCTTGAAAGAAAAAATTAGATTTTTGTTTCGATTCCTGACCATAAAGAAATTTTTGATTGGTTTTTCTTTCTTTACGACTCTCTTTTCTTTCTTCTTTTGCTTCTACCTTTGCTTCCTTAAATTGCTTCTTGGCTATTTTCAATCGTTTCCTAGCATGAGGCAACCGTCTGTCTCTTAATTCTTTCCGATTCAAAAGAGATGGAGGACTATTTTGAAGAATATGATTGTAGTCTTCATTTGCTTGTTTTACTCTAGCCTTTGAAGCTTCTCTCATCTCCTCTAGCTTTTCTTTTATCTCTTTTTTCCATGCTTTTTCATCCAGTACAGCGGAATCTTTTTTCTGTTTTCTCACCTCCTTCTTTCCTTTTTTCAAGAATTTCTTCTCATCTTTTAAACTTCTTCTAAATGCCTTTCGGGCACGAATAATTTCTCTTTTATCCTTCATTCTACTTCCCCTTAATTAGAAGCCATTTTATCAGGATCTGTACTCATGATATCAAACAATTGAGTACCTTTAGGAATCTTATTTTTAAAGGGAACTACAACGGAACCAGCTTTTATCAGTCCTGCACCTTTTTCTGGATTGACTAGGTATTTTTCGAGTTCTTTTGACAATCCTAAGAGTTGAACCAGTTCTTCTCGGTCATTTTTTGCTTGCTTGAGGAGAATCATAAATTCACTATTTGCAATAATCCGTCTACCATTTGGATCTAACAATAAGGTTTCGACATTTTGGGTTATCCCAGTCGGACTGGCTCCATATTTTCTGACACGACTCCACAATTTAAAGAAGAAATCACTGGCATATTTATCTAATAAGAGAAGTTGCATTTCATCAAAATAAATCCAAGTCTTCTTCCCTAATTTTTGGTTCCGAACAACACGATTCCATATCTGATCAAACACTACCATAAGAGCGATTTGTTTCAGCTCATCTCCTAACTTTTTAACGTTATAGATTAAGAAGTTAGATCCTGTCTGAATATTGGTCTTATGAGAAAAAATATCAAGAGAACCTTCGACATACAGTTCCATATCAAGTGCCAGATTCTGCGCTTCTTCTTCTGGTTGTTGGCTCAAGACAAAGACCCATTCTTCCAAAGAAGGCTCTTTAAATGACTGATAGGTGAGTCTGGTGACTCGGTCGATAATCGATTTTTCTCTCCCATCCATTTTTCTATCCAATAACTTGCCAATAAAAGATAAAAGAAATTCTGATTTTACCTTTACAGGATCCTCATCCATATTTTCCTCAGACAAGTCAAGGACATTGAGATAAGTTTGGGAATCGGGCGCAATATCAATCATTTCTCCACCAAAAGCCCGTCCAATGACACTGTACTCCGCTTCTGGATCAACGATGATAATTTCTGTATTTTCACCAGATTCCTTGATTTTGGTCGTGATAATTTCATGCTTGGTTGCCATCCCTTTCCCAGCTCCAGATGTTCCTAAAATCAGACCAGACGGTGTATTTAATAGGCTACGATCAATGGTAATAATATTGCTTGAGATTTGATTGATACCGTAATATTTCCCACTACGGTCTTGTAAATCTACTGAAGTCCAAGGTGAGTTCACTGCTATATTGGACGTTAATAAACTCCGTGATACTCCCTCTAAAAAATCACAACCAAATGGCAGCAAACTATTAAAGGCTGCTTCTTGCATATATGGAAGTTTATCAATCATTAGGTCATTTGAGCCGGCCACTTGTTGGATAGTGTCTAGGGCTTGTTTAAGTTCTTCTTCATCCTGACCAAAGACACCAATCAAGAAGACTGTTTGAAATAGTTTATCTCCTGTCTCTGTCATGGTTTTTAAGAGTTCCTCAGCTTCATCAATATTGCTTTCTAAAACATGGCCTACTTTTTCCAAATAGATACCTGTACGAGCTAGTTTTTGTTGTTCCCCAATCTTTTGGGATTCCATCAAGGTTTTCTTTGTTCGTAGTTTCTTCATGGCATCTGCCTTGGTCGAACTTTGAGCATGAAGGCTTACAATCAATTCCAAATCTCCTTGCATGAGGTCTCGAATAAACTGATCCCCTAATTCCATGCCGTAGTCTCTCACATAGACAATCTGCAATAAGCGGTCATTGATTTGTAGGTAATTCTTGTTTTTAAAATCCAAGAGATTAGGTGCTATGAAGTGACGAGTTGTCTGACCAGATCTCGTTAAATCACGGTAAGAAAAAGGAAGATGGTGTTCTCCTCTAAGCATATCCGCCAACAAGTTCACACGCTCTTCTCCAGCCAAGGATTCAAAACGTGCATCAATTTCTGAGAAACCACTCTTGAAATATTCTCCAATTTGAGACAAGGAACGATAGGCTTGTTTAGGATTAGAATCCTTTCTACCAAAGCTAATCAGTTTCACAGCTGAAAAGTTATTTTCACCACTGTCTAAATTCTGATTCATCATCCGATTCAATTCTTTACGATAGCTATCGTACCCATCTTCTTTTTCCTCATACAAAACACTTTGTCTAAACTTTTCTAAATTCAATCTTTTATTAAAGATAGTCAATTGGAAGTTGGTTTGGTCATCTAGGGAGTTAATCAAATCAGAATACTTCTCAATGATTGCGCCCTTATCTTCTAAACCAACGGTCTGGTAATTGACATCACCAAGTAAATAGCTTTGTGAAAAATAATCTTCTTTTACCTGCATCAGACCATTTTGATACAGGGCTTGATAGGAAAGAGTATTAGCCGTAGAGGGTAACACTTCCTCTTTTTTCTCTTTAACTACTTCTTTCTGATTAGTCATTGAAGTTTTTTGTTTCTTTAATGTATTTGATTTTCTTTTCATGTTCAGGTCCTTTCTTTCCTGTAATTGTTCGTAGGGGAACCGTTAGTTCAAAATGAAGACGGTATTTCAAATAATGTTCAAAATATAAATCATTGGGTTTATAGACTCCAAAAAGCAAGAGGGGGATGGTAAAAGCAAACACAAAACCGTAAACAAACCAATCTCCAAATTGCCAGAAAAAGAGATTCAAGCCCAAAACAATAATTGTGACAATAAAGGCTGGTAAAACAAAGATGATTTGTCTTGTGGTGAAACCTAACCAAGCCCTGTGTTGGTATTTTGAGATGTCTTTAAAGACACGTGTATTCATGACTTTCCTTTCTAAAAAGGCTAAGAAGCAACCACTTCCTAGCCTTTATCTAATTACATACCTAAGATTGAGCGAGCCGTACGTTGAGAACCAACGAGGGCAATAATCAGTAAGATAGCTTGTACCAAACTACCAAACATAATCGCAAGTGATTGCAGGACTCCTGCACCATTTGAAACAGCTATTTTCCCAGCAGATTCAAACAAAGGAACAAGAGAAACAATCAGAAAAATGAGAACCCCTTGTACCGCATAGACCATAATATTTTTTAAATAGCCAATACCAATAGACTTCCATTCATCACTTAAAAATGTTGGAATCGTAAGAGGGGCAAATGGGATCATAAGGTAGAGTTGAATAAATCGAATAGATACCAAAAGATTAACCATGGCTGCATTTACTATCCGAACAAGCCAAATGAGGAGGGCGAAAAAGCCCACAATCATCCGGCCAATAAATCCTGACCCTTTTAATCCAGAGAGTGTATCATACTTTGCCCCACCGTGAGCCACAATCGAAGCAACTTGTTCAATAGCGTGACTCGCAATCCCGATGATAGCTTCTACAATAACGGTAGTGTTGGTAATTACAACTGCGACCATAATATAACTAATCAGCATTGGCGCTAAGGCTTCAAAGGTCATCGCTCCACCAGAGTTAGCAATTTTCTTTGCCATCTTCGAAAATTCTAAGATGAGAACAACTGATAAAATCGCAACTCCAAGGGGCTGCATGACACTTTTAGTAATACTAGACATATAAGTCCAAACGGTTGGATTGTAGTTAGATAGTGATTTAATCAGATCTACCGTAGATTGTAAATCTACATTAAATCCTTCAAATAAATTTTCAGCTGATATTTTTTCAGATGCAAGGTAAACAAAGGGTGAGACTAAACTAAGATTCATGTCATTGTTTATCCTCCTAAATTGAAATCTGGGTTACAAAGGCTCCAGCAGCCCCGACCATAACTCCACCGACAATTTCAAGAATGGCATTCCGAACACCTGGTCCTCCATCTTTAATGTTGGTTGCAAGATTGACAATCCCAACAACAACGAGAAAGGCACCAACCGCAATCAATCCCTTCTGTAACAAAGACATAGCTTGTGCAAACATAGCACTTGCGTCAACTCCATAAACAAAACCTTTAAAATGCGTAATCATCTATTTCCTCTTTTCTATTTTTATTTTAAACTAGATTCAAAAGTTAAATCACGAATTCTAAGGCCTTCAAGATGATTTTCCTGACTTTGATTCAAAGGATTGATCTGATAGTTCCACCACCGTTCATCGGTTTCTTGATTGGCTAGGTACTTCCAGTTTGGATGCTTAGTTGAATTGTACTTTTTGCTTTTAAAGACAGGCATATTGGCAATTCGAACCAAGCATTCATACCGTTTCATATTTCCGACTTCATCAGGTGTCATTAAATCACGAGCAATCTTTTGATGAGAAAGGGATCCTGAACCTGTTTGGCCAAAGGAACGACTAGTATTTCGAACATCAATGGTTTGTTTACCGAGTAACCCACTCATAAATTTAAAGGTATCTTCGTCATTACCACCTAAGTAGACTAAGCTATCACAGTTCCCAAGAATAGTTTTCCAAGCTTCTTTTTCTTTATAGAGTCCTTGAAGTTGAGCAATATTTTGTAGAATTGGAACGAGACTCATATTCCGAGAACGGACTGTTGAGGTTTGTTCAGCAAAATCTGGAATTTCTCCGATATTTGCGAACTCATCTAAATAGACTCTCACATGAAGAGGCAATTGACCCTTAAAATCAATATCTGCTTGTCTTGTTAGGGTTTGAAATACGGTTGAAAAAAAGAGGGCTGAAAGAAAGCGAAAGGTACTATCGTTATCTGGGATAACTAAGTAAACCATTGATTTTTCCTGGCCCCATGTCTTCATATCAAGGGTATCTCTTTTGGTCAAATCCATAACACTTTGAATATTGAAGAGGGCAAATTTAGCAGTGGTTACAGCTATAACAGAATCCAGAGTCTTATCCTTATAATTTTGAAAATCTGCCCAATTTCGCATGGTAAAATTTTCAGTCCCATACTTTTTAGCATAATTTTCAAATAGAATTTCTAAGACACTTTTTTCTTGGTTTTCACCCTTGGATAAGTGTTTAATGAGTTTTGAGATTTCAGCAAAACTTGGATAACGCCCTCGTTTTTTTCGCTCCTCCACTTCTTTTTTTTGACGTTTCAACAAGTTTTTGTATTCTTTTTGACTTAAACGACTTTCTTCTATGAGCTGTTCTCTTGTTTTGGGTGGATTATAGAAATCGACCAAGTAGGAGGCTAAAGCTCGGACCAAAGTCATAGAAGCTTCATCCCAAAATGGATCACTACGGGAGCCAGAGCCTTTGGTGTTATTGAAATAAACCGTCAGCATGCGATTCAAATCATTTTCTGTCTCTATATAGCGAAAAGGATTAAAGCCATCTGAGTTCTTCATATTGACTAAATCTAACACCTTTACTTGGTAGCCATGTTCTAAAAAGAGTTTGCCTGTTTTCTCGGCCAAGTGATCTTTAGGATCCACTACAATATTAGAAGTATTCATCTGAATCAGATTGGGTTTCACAAAGCGAAATGTCTTCCCACTTCCTGAACCTCCGATCACCGCAATATTCTTATTTCTATCATATTGAGGTGGTTTTTTATCTAATAATGTCAAACGAACATCTTGTGCTAAGATCGTATCATGTGAAAATTCCTTACCGTAAAAGAGCTTCTTTTCTTTTAGAGTTCCAAAACGGGCGCTCCCGTATTCTACCCCTTCTCGGTATTGTTTTTTACCAGTCTCTAGATAGAGATAAACTAGTAACATCATCACAAAGCCTAGTAGAAAAAAAGCACTTGATTTTCCAGTAAAGGAAACATTCCATGGCGACTGAAGAACTTCATCTTGACCTTCCATCAGAAGATGAGTCCATTTATCTAATGTATTTCCAGTATAGGAATCATACAAAAGCGTCAAACGATGAAAAAGATAGCCTAGTAAGATACCTAACAGTGAGAATAGTAGGAATTTCTTTCCACTGTACATCATCTCACCATCTCTTTCTGTTTTACGGCTCCTTCTTGTCTAAAGGTAATTTGGGATTTAGCCTCATCAATTGCATCGTCTAATGACTTATCCATGATAAAATCAGCTAATTTCTCCGGATCATTAACCATTTTTTCTAACAGATGGTCTAAATGATTGTCTAGAATCGAACGGTCTTTCGTGTAGAAATGTAGAGAATCCCCTTGCCAAGCGATGGCTAAAGGAATCTCTTCTTTTTCTAAAAAAGCTTTAAATTTCTCTATATCAATTGGTTTGTCTAAAAAATCTTTTTTCAGATTAATCGTATCAATCGAATAAGGAGATTGTAGCAATTCTTCTAATTTCTGCACCCCTATCTTATAGGCGGAATCCTGTGCTAAAGCCTGACGTCTAGACCATTCTAGAATCTTTAAGAGATTATTTACAGTAAATAAAAGACTACGCTCTGCATATTGAACTGCCATTCGTTCCTGTTGTTCAGAGGACATCTGATGCCTCCTTCTTAACAAATAGCAGCTTTCCTTCTTTATAACGATAAGCTATCAATTTCTGACGTTGCTTAATCGACTTGACAACCTGCAGTAGATCTCTCGAATAAGGTTCTCGAAGAGTAACTTCTACTGCTTTCCCATCAAAGATACCAACACGTTTAAATTCAATGTAGTCTCTTTTGAGATGTCCTAAGCCCATACCAAAAGGAAAGTGATGAATCAATTGGATGGTACAACCACCTTTATTTCCCATTTGTTTCAAATCATACAAGTTTACTACCTTCATGATTAACTCCTTTATCTAGTTTGTCGCATCGTTTAAGTCTGGTAACGATAAACTCCGTGTCTGTTAGAAAATTCTCACACACGTCTTGTGCCAGTTGCCCTTCACAGGGAAATACTCTCAGTCCCTACTTACACAGGCACGCTAATCAAGACGGAGTGGATTCAATTTTCAAAGAACAGGTAGCTTTATTATAGATAAGAGTAGTTGAAATTTTTATCACATTTTTGGGGTTGTTGGAATAATAAGGTAAGTGCTAATTTCTAGCTCCTCTCACAACACCGTACGTACCTTATATGTTTTATGAACAGTAGCTATCATTTACATTTTCAAACTACCATTCTATCAAACTAAAAGTCAAAATAGACGCTTCTACTTCGAGAGATACTCATTTAATGGTTCAGCAATTCGCTCTACTTCCGTTACAGAAATTTCATCACTATGACTTCTAATGATTTGTTATTAATTCACTTTGAGGGGCTTGCTCATGAAACCAAACAGTGTAAGTCGTAGAAGAAAAAAGCAGTTCAATTGAACTGCTTTTACGGATTCAGATAAAATAACTTTAAAATATAGAAGA
>OGEP01003076.1_pt1 | contig 13328 bp, 17 predicted proteins | sample 1570721 | NCBI WGS metagenome assembly OGEP01 (sample SAMEA2582131, study PRJEB24529) | metagenome | biome: Human gut stool | place: China | collected 2011 | reverse complement strand
TTCTGTAATAGGGATACATAACCATCCAGGAAGCAATTTGCCAAGTTATGGAGACTTAAAAGCCGCAAATGATAGAAAATATAAATATGCCTTGATAGCTTGTCACAATGGGGATATAATAAAATATAAGGTAAGTGATAAGATTGAATATATAGATAAAGATTTATATGAATTGCGGATAAAGGGTTCAAATGGAAGTCTTGAAGAATTAAATAAAAAATTGCAGGAATGGGATATAAGAATATGGAAAATATAAGAAATGAGCAAATGTATAAAGATATTTGTAAAAAAATAGGTGTTGACATAATAGATGATTATCTTTGGAGAAAACAAAAGGAAAAAGAATATTATGCTACACATAAAATATATGAAGATGATAGGTCTTCAGAAGAAATAAACAGAGAAATCTATGGAGATGAATATGTTGTACCATATAAAGCATTAGAGAATGAAGAAATTGATTATGTTCTTAATGTATGTACTTTACGGTATAGAAAATCTTTAAAAAAATAAGAAAGCATTTTAACAGAGAATTGTTAAGGTGCTTTTTTTATGCTCATTTTTAGTATTTTAAATAACATATTTGCATATTTTTTGCAAAAACATATATTAAATTATCAAATTTTGTCCGCAATGACGTAAAACTAAGTAAGCAAGTCGAAGCAACCGACGTAAATAAGCGTAGTGATAAGGAGTAAATTATGAAAAGAGAATTTTTAAAAGGATTAGGAATAGAAGATGAAAATATGATAAGTCAGATACTTGATGAAGCGGGTAAAGACTTAAATGCTAAAAAATCTGAAATAACTAATCTAAGAGCAGAGATTGCAAATAAGGATAAGGAAATGGAATCTCTAAAAACAAAAGGGAAATCTGCGGATAGTTTAGCTGAGCAGGTTAAGGAGCTACAGAAACAGCTTGTTGAATCTGAGAATAAGAATACTGAGATACAGTTCAGTAATATGCTTGATAAGGCATTTGCTTCTGCTAATTCTATAGATAATGTATCGCTAAAAGCCAATTTGGATTTAGACGCAATAAAGAATGCAGAAGATAAAGAGGCAAAACTAAATGAGCAGATAGAGAAGTTAAAAACAGAAAAGGCTCATCTATTCAAAGTTGAGTCAAGCGGTGGTAATACAGATGCTTCTAATAACACAGAATCAACTAACAACAATAACAATTCTGTATATACACCAAGTGGAGGGAATGATTCAAAGACTCCATTAGAAACACAGATAGAAGACGCATTAAACGGAAATTGGTAAATTTTAGGAGGTAGATAATATGGCAAACAACAATATAACATACGTTGATTTATTCAACACTAAGCTTGATGAAGCAATGCAGCATGGACTATTAACATCTTGGATGGATGATAATGCTGGTAAAGTAAAATATGAAGGTGGTAAAAAAGTTAAGATACCTACAATGAAAACAAGTGGTTTAGGTAACTATAAAAGAACAACTGGGGCAACTAGTGGAGCTTATGCTAAGGGTTCAGTTGAATTAACTTATGAAGAATTTACTATGACACAGGACAGATCAGCAGAGTTCCACATAGATAGATTTGATACAGATGAATCTAACTACATAGTAGATATGGCTAAGGTTATGGGTAAATTCCAGAAAGACCATGTAATAGGAGAGATAGATGCATACAGAATATCAACTCTTTGTACAAAAGGTATATCTGCTGGCAATGTAGCTGAATCAAAAACTATAACATCTGACAATGTAAGAAGAGAGTTTAAAGATGGTATAAAATCTATAAGAAGAACTGGATATACAGGAGAGATAGTAGCACATATATCTTATGATGTACTTGCAGAGCTTGAATTATCTTTTGGTGGCCAGTTAAGAGCTGAAACATTCTCTAAGAATGGAGTAGATACTAGAATACTTAAATATGATGGTGTTGAACTTATACCAACTCCAGATAACTTACTTGTAACTGCGATAACTACATCTGAAAACGGATGGAGTAAAGCTGAAAATGGTAAAAAAGTAAACTTTGTAATGGCTGCTAAAACAGCACCAATAGCAGTTAATAAATGTGATAAGGTAAAAGTATTTTCACCAGATGTTTATCAGAATGGTGATGACTATGTTGGTCAGTATAGAAGATACCACGATTGTTGGATAACAAAAGCAAATTCTAATTTAATATGGGTAAACTCTCCTGAGGCATCTGTTGCATCTATGGAAGTAGCTACAATGAAGGCTACACCTAAAAAAATATCTACTAAAAAAGCAAAAGAAGATGTGAAAGAAGTAGCTGAAGAGGAATAGGAGTGGTTTAAATGAGCTTATTAGATAGAGTTAAGTTCATTATGAAAATAACTGATGATAATAGAGATGCTGAGATACAGTATTACATAGATGAGGTTACAACTTCGGTTTTAGCTTATTGCAATAAAGATATACTTGAGAAGGAAATGGAGTCACTTGTAGTTAATAAAGTGGCTACTATGATAGGTGGTAATTTCTCCTTCTCTCAAGGCTCTACAGAGTCCAACAGAAAGATAGCATCTATAAGTAGAGGAGGTATGAGTATTACTTATGCTGATTCTACAACAGAAGGTGGAAATAGTGGTTATAGTAATTCATTAATGCTTAGTGAGGAAGAAAAGAAAATACTTAAGAAATATAGAAGGCTTAGAAGATAGATGGAAGTTACCAGAGATTTATTTCTAAGCCTTTATGATTCTAAAATAGAAATGATTAAAAGGAACAAGAGTGTGGTTAATCCAAAGACGGGGTGTGATGATACAACAGAGGTTGTTGTGGCTTCAAATATACCTTGTGGGATTAACTGCTCTAATGTTCCTTTATTAGATTCTACTGGTATTTTAACTGTTGCTAGAGATAGTACTCTATACTGTTCTGATTTAGTTGATATTCGGAAGGGTGATGTTATTGTCATAAACAAGATAGAGTATAAGGCACAGTTGCCAACAAAATACGAAGGCTCTCATCAGGAAGTTATCATTAAACAGAAAGAAGGTTAGAGTATGGCAAAAGGTATATCTGATTTAATAGCTGACTTAGATACAATTGTGAGTAATTTTGAGGAAGCTCAGAATCAGACCATTATGAAATTATTATCTGATGCAACTCTTGAGGTTAAAAATCGTACTCCTGTTGGAGAAACTGGGGATTTAAAAGGTGATTGGCATATAGATATTAATGGCTCTAGTGGTGATTTACTTAATACTATGGATTATGCAGCTTATGTTGAATATGGTCATAAAACTAGAGGCGGTAAATCATTTGTTCCTGGTGTGTTTATGCTAAAGGATACTTATGAGCTTATGAACTCACATTTAGATGATTATGTGAAATACTTCTGGAGTAAAGCTAGCGGACGTGGTTAAGAGATTAGATGCAGTTTATGCAGTTACATCAGAATTAAGAAGGCTATTTCCTAACGCAGCAATAACTGAGAGAAAAGATAAGATAACAGATGATTCTGATAAAGATTGTTTCTATGTGTATGCTAGAAACTCACTAAATACTTACTATAACAGATATTACAATAATAAGGTTTTAGACATTATTATTAATTTTCTACCACAAAATGATGAAACGGATTATATGAATATCATTGATTTGATAGAGGAAACATTTAGTCGATATTTAGAGATAGAAGGATCTAAATATCTAATACAAAGTATAACTACTCAACAAGTAGAAGATTCTCATGGAGATTTTATTGTATTTATTCTATCTATTCCATATTTAGATGGAGCTCTTGAGTTAGAAGAGTATCCTCTTATGGGTGGAAATCCAGAAGAAAGTACAGTTGATGAGATGATGAAGGAAATACATATAAATTATAGAGAAAGGGATGATTAGTTTGGCAATAGGAATACCAGAGATTAACTTGAAATTAAGGGAACTAGCTAAAGCAAAAAATACTAACGCATCTTCAGATATAATACTTTTGGTGCTTAAAGGTAAAAGTGCTACAACATTTGTAGCATCTAGTGAATCTGATATACCTTCTGAATTAGAGGAGAATAATAAAAAGCTAGTACTAGATGCTCTTAAAGGTGGTACTGAGGATAAGGTCCTTAATGGATATGTAGTACCAGTATCACTTACACCACAGAAGGTAATAGTTAAAGTTGTTGCTAATGAAACTAGTGTTGCTGATGCACTTGAAGAATGTAAGACACTAGATTTTACAATACTTGCAGTTCCTCCAGCAGTAAAAGCTGATAACGAAGCTATAAAAGATTTTGTAGATTATATGTATCAGAGTGGGTTAGGATGTATGGCGGTTATAAAAGATGGAGATGGAACAATAAAAAATAGAAACTTGATAAGATATGCTACAACAGCAGAGGGATATGATACAACTGGAGGAACTACTTCAGAATTATCTGCTAGAATAGCTGGTGTAGTAGCAGGTGTACCTCTTACTCAGTCACCTACATATCAGATAACAGATGATATAAAAGTAAAAGATAAATTATCAAGAACTGAGATAGATAATAAGGTAAAAGCAGGCGAGCTTGTTATAGCAAATATAAGTGGCCACACTAGAATAGTTAGAGGTGTTACTTCATTCCCATCTGAAGGACCAAAACCTTCTCCATTCAGCAAAATAAAACTAGTGCAGGGATATAACTTTATTCAGAATGCGGTAAAAGATGTTCTAGTAAATAATTATGTTGGTAAAACTCAGAACGGATACTCAGATAAGATAGCTCTATGTGTAGCAATAAAAACAGAGCTATTAGATAGACTAGATTTTGTTGAAGAAGGAAGTATAGTTGAAATAGATACAGAGGCTCAGAGAGCTTATCTAAAAACACAGGGTGTTGATGTTAGCAATATGACTGATGATGAAATAGACAGACATAAAACAAATACTAAGGTATTTTTAAATCTATTCTTCACAGTATATGATGCTATGGAAGACTTTGACATCAATATGAATATAGAAAACTAGGAAGGAGTGAGGCTATAGAATGAAAGCTAAACCAGATATAAAGAAAATAATATCAGGGCATCAGTGTGAGGCTTGGCTTGATGGTAGACAGATGGCTGAAGCTAAACAACTTAATGCTAAGGTAGAATTTAAGAAAGAAGCTATGACATTTATAGGTGAGTTCTTTGACCAGCACAAAATAGTTGGTGGTGCGATAAAAGGATCATTAACTCAGGTCAAAGCAGATTCATATCAGTTAAAGCTACTAACTCCTTATATAAAAGGAGAGGCTCCTTGTCCTGAGAGTGTTATTATGTTTAATCAGACTAATGACTATGGTAAAGAGGAAAGATGTTGCTTAACTGGTGTTGTATGGGATGACTTAACGATACTAAGTATGGAAGCTGGAACTCCAGCAGAGATAGAAATGCCATTTACAGCAACTGGATATGAAGTAATATCAACTTTTGAATAAGATATAAATTAATAAATCACTTTAAGAGGCGGAATAATATCCGCCTTTTTTAGTGGATAAAAGGAGAGAACAATGTCTAATTTACTTACAAAATTAATTAATTCAGATAAAAGAGAATTTGAAAAACCATCAGCTGATGTAGAGCTACCTAGATTATCAAAGATATTAGGTGAGAAGTTTGTAGTTACTGTTAAAACTCTACCTACTATATTAGCTGAGGATATAGAAGAACAGTGTACTAAAGTTACTCCAGATGGTGGGATTGATATTAATGTTAACAAGATGATGAACAAAATTCTGATGGAGAGTGTTTATTTTGAAGATGAGCATCTATTTAGAAATAAAGGACTTATGGATGCGTTCAATGCGAAAACTCCTGTTGATTTGATAAATACTTTACTCTTAGGAAAAGAAAAAGAAGAGTTATTTAAGGTTTACAAGTCAGTAATTACTTTAGATGGTAAAGAACTTGTTAAGAAGATAAAAAAGTAGTAATTGATGGTGAATTTGATGAGGTGAAACCTTCTGAAGCTAGATTGATTCAAGTGTGTTACTACTGTTTTTCTAAGAATAAACCATACACTATTGAGGATGTTGTTGATATGTTTGAGAACAAGAGAAATCAATTCAACTTACTCTATGCAATGTGCTTAGTAGATATGGAGCAAAAGAAAATAATGTTAGATAACATACTAGGCGGACGGAAGGAGGATGATTAGATTGGCTAATGAGGATTATATTCTAAAGCTTAGGGCAGAGTTTGAAGATAAGCTAACTTCAAAACTAGAGCCATTGCAAGGAAGATTAAAAAGGCTTGATGCAGAAACTAAAAAGGCTAAGGAAATAAGGGTAATAGCTAGAGATACTGCATCAGCTACTATAGATACAGTTAGAAGTAAGTTGAAGGTATTAAAGGACCAGAAAGCTGGCATAGATATAAAAGCTCATTCTAAGCAAGCTGAGGAGAACTTACTAAAGCTGATGCAAGCTAAGAAGAATGTTGCAAGAGATGTAAGAATGAAAATATCTGCTAACTCATCCACTGCAAAGAGACATCTTAAAGAATTAGAAAAAGCAAAGAGAGCTGTTCAGAAGGATGTAAGATTTGAAGCTAGAGCAGATGTTCAGCAAGCTAAGAAGAATTTAGCTGATTTAAAAAATGCAAAAGAAAAACTAAAAAGTGCACTTGATATAAGAGCTACTGTTAAGGATCTAGCAACAAGAGGTCTTGAAAAAATTTGGGATGTAACTAAAAAACTAGCAAAAGGTGTTGTTATATCGGTCGGTGTTGCTGGGGTACGGACGGCTAAGACGGGTATTGAGAGTTTAAGTAAAGAGCAAGGTAACAAGGTTACGATAAATAGAGTTTTTAAAAACTCTGGTATGACAGATGCACAAGCAGCTAAAGCTAGTGCAGGATATTATAAAGATTTAGAAGCTTTTTCTATGGTTACTCCATTTACACCAGATGAGATGGCATTCTTTGGAACTAAAGCCGCTCAGATTGAAAAAGGTGATAGAGCCAAGTCTTTAAATACTTCTAAGATGATGGCAAATGTTGCAGCATTTAGAAGTGATAGAACACCAGATGAAATAGCTGAGGCATTCTTCTCTGCTAGTGTAGGCAATATGGAAATGCTTAATAATATGCTTGGAACTCATTATCAGAATTGGGAAGAGGCTATTCAAGGTATTAATAAAGACTATAACGGAATGGTTGAGGAATTATCTAAGACACTTCCAGGAGCATGGAGTACATTTACTGGTATAGTTCAGTCTAGTGCTAAGGAAATGATGAGACCATTTGGTGAAGCAGCAGCTGAGGCATTTGCTCATATATCTGAGAAGATGCTTGGATTTAAAGATTTTATATCAGAAAATAGTAAACAGTTTGCTCATTTTGGTGAGGATTTAAAAGAGGCATTTCAGCCTGCAGTTGATGCTATAGATGGTATATTTTCAAAGTTACAAACTGCTGATGGGTTATCTATGATTGATGGAATGCTTAACGGTATATCAGCTTTTATAGAAGGTATATCAGAGGGGTTTGCAGCAGCTTCTGAAATGGTTGGAAGTACAATGAGTGTTGTAGAATCAGCTCAGATTGAAGGCTTTGGAGAAGTAGCTGGAATGGTGTTAGGTGGAATCATACAGTTTATAGGTCTTATCATAAGTGGAATGATTCAGATAGCAGCATTTATAGGTGATATAAAGAATGGTTGGGATGCTTTATGTGAAGGTATTACAACTAAATTCAGCTCAACTATGGATAATGTTAAAAAATGGTGGTCAGGATTTAAAACTAAATTTGGACTTGATTCTGACTCAATGAAAAATAGATGGAACTCTGTATGTGATGGTATAAAAGATAAGTTTAAATCTATATGTGATAAGGTTAAGGACTTATGGCAGGGTGTCAAAGATTTCCTATCACATCCTATTCAGACAGTAGTAAATGGAATACAAGGTTTAGGTCATGCAAGTGGTTTAGCACGTGTTCCTTATGATAATTACCCTGCAAGACTTCATGAAGGTGAGAAAATCCTAAGTAGAAGAGAAGCCGACCTTTATGATAAGAATAGAAATAAAAAGGAAAAAGAAGTTGTAGTTAGAGAGAGCCCTAGAGGTATAGGAAGTATAAATATAGCAAAAATAGCTGATTCTATAGTGATTAGAGAAGAGGCAGATATTGAAAAAATAACAGAAGCATTAGTTAGAAATATAAAAGTACAGTTAGCATAAAAGGAGGTAATAGTATGGAAGTATATTTAAACGGTAAAGATTATCAGCTACAGTTTCCAGTATTACCTTCTTCTTATAATGTTGATGGTAAAGCACAGATGTCGAGCCTAGATATTACAACTAGAGGTGAGATTGATGTGTTTGAAGGTAAGGGACTTAAAAAGTATAAGTTTAGTTCTGAGTTTCCTAATGGAGATAGAGGTTATTGTAAATGCTCTCCAAAGCAACCTGAGGAGTATATAAAACAGATTGAGAAATGGATGGATACTGGTGAGGTTGTTAGATTTATAGTTACTGAAAAGGATATAAACCTAGAGGTTAGGATTGAGTCATTTTCTCATGAGGTTAGAGATTGTACGAAGGATGAGTATTTTGATATATCTCTTATAGAGCATCAGAATTTTATATATACATTTAAACCGAAAGAGTCTAAGCCTTCTGGTAACAAGGATACAAATAAAACTAATAGACCGAATAATACAAGTAAGGATAATAAAAAGACTAGATACCATACTGTTGGTAAAGGTGATTGTTTGTGGTCATTAGCTAAAAAATATTATGGCAATGGAGCAGATTATAAAAAGATTTACAATGCAAATAAAGATAAGATTAAAAACCCTGACTTGATACTGGATGGGTGGAAGTTGGTGATTCCATAATGGCTAAGGTTAGATTAAAGTTTGATATTTTCAAACCAGATGGAACGTATATAAACCCAGCTAGTTTAATGAATAATATAGTATGGAGTGGAGATATAGACAGCCCATCAAGAGAGTTGTCTTTTAATATTGCGTGGCCAACATTTGAGAAAGAGCTTGTTAGAACCTTAAAAATAAGTGAAGGCGATATTATCAAGATGCTTATATCCTACAATGATTCTGAGTTTAAGGAAGAGTATAAAGGTAATATTGTATCTATAGTAAAAGACTCTTCTGGTCAGACAGCAAGTATTAAAAGTAAAGATTATGGACTTTATTTGAATAATAAAGTAGCAATGCTTATTGAAGATTTATCACCAGATAAGGTAGCTGAGAAGGTAGTAAAAAAGATATACGATAAGGACTATGCTAAGGTGTTAGTCGGTAAATTTGCTAAGGCTAATACAAAATATAACAAGATAGTTACGGGATCATCTGCATATGATGTTATTCAAGCAGCATATACTGAGGCTAGCAAAGTTACAAATAAAAAGTATATGACTTATGCATATATAGATAAGATAAATGTTGCTGAGATAGGCGAAAATGTTTTATCTCTTAATTTTAATGTTGGTGAGAATGTAATGAGTACTAAGTATAGTTCAGATATATCTAGTATGGTAAATGAGATAATCGTTACTGATGATAAAGGGAATACTGTTGATGTAAAAAGGGATAATGAGCTTTTAAAACTATATCAAGTACTTATGAATGAGGTAGAAACACAATCTCAAAATGGAAAATCAAAAGGATTTGTTAAACCAGATAAAAAGCTATCTATGAGATGCTCTGGGAATATAAAACTTATGACGGGTGCAGCAATTAATGTTAGAGATGATGTTACTGGTCTTGTTGGTGTGTTTTATGTTATTAAAGACAAGCACACATTCAATCCATATATTACAGAAGTTGATTTATCCTTTGAGAAAATAATGCACGAAACGGAAATATCAGACTCTAGTAGCTCTAGTGATAATGGTAGCTATGGAGGTAGCGGTCAGATGAAAGGTACAAAAGTACCTGCGATATTTACTTGGTACTGTCCTAAAGGTGGAGGTATCAATGGTGGGAATACTACTGCATCTGGTGAAAAGATAGACTATAGTAAGAAAACTTGTGCAGGTCCACCACAAGTTGCAATGCAATCTAATATACAAGTATTAGGTACGGGAACTAATTGTGATGGTCAAGTTTATAGAAAGAATGACCATGGCTCAGATGTTCAGATACTTCCAGATGGTACATACAGATTTGACTTGTTGGCTACAAGTGTAGCAGAGGCAAAGAAGAATGGTAGAAGGAAAGGTTATGCAATAATAGGTCCTCCAGGTAAAGCCGAATTTGTATCAAATGTTAGTGGTAAAGCTGGGGAAGTAATAGCTGAGGCAAGAAAACATCTAGGAAAACCATATAAATGGGGTGCAACTGGTCCATCCAGTTTTGATTGTAGTGGTCTTGTTCAGTATTGCTATAAGTCGGCTGGGATTAGCCTTCCAAGAACATCAAAAGAGCAGGCAACTGTAGGTAAAAAAGTATCAGCACCATATCAGCCAGGAGATTTATTATTCTTTGGTAGTCCAATACATCACGTTGCATTATACATAGGTAATAACGAATATATCCATGCACCACAGAACGGTGAAGTGGTTAAGATAACTAAATGTGGTAGAAAAGTAACTGTTGCTAGAAGGGTATTGTAGGAGGTGAGAGGATGGATAGAACAAACGAATTTATAAAATTAATTAGAGAGCAAGGTGCTTATTATAATGTTAGAGAAGCATTCTTCGGTGAAGTGGTATCAGCGAGTCCTTTAAAAGTGAAGTTTTCTGATTTAACGATAAAAGAAAAAATGTTCGCAAAGTCACAAGCCTTCTTAGATCATCAAGAGATATATAAACATTTTGGCAAACAGTACATAAAAAAAGGAGATACATTACTTATTGTATATCTGAAAGAGCTAGATAAATATGTGATTATGGATAAGGTGGTGGTTTAATGCTTGAAGATTTTATAGATACTGTTGAGATAGTTGATGATGACTTTGAGATTAATCTACCACTTGCAACTGAATATGCTTGGGATTTTGATAAAGACGAGTATATTGTAAAAAATGGAGATATGCAAATAGTTACTGGCAATGATGCTATTGAAGTATGGTGCTATTTTGCTCTTAAAACAGATAGATATGTACATGAGATATACTCTTGGAATTATGGCTCTGAGATGTATGCTCTAATTGGTCAGAAGTATTCAAGAGAGCTTACACAGTCGGAAGCTAAGAGATATATTACAGAGGCATTGCTTATTAATAGATACATACTAGATGTAGATGTTAGAAGCATAGATTTTAAAGGAAGTAGGGTGTATTTAGATATATATGTTACAACAGTATATGGAGGAAAGGAGCTGAAGTTTATTGTATAGATACGAAACAGAAGAAGAGATAAAAGCTAGGATTTTAAATGATAACAGAATAAAAGCTACTGGACTCAATACTAATGAAGGTGCACAGATTAATAATATATTTGGTGCGTATGCTGCTGAAAGATCTAAACTCTCTATATCACTAGAGGATATTTTTAATAAGGTTTTTATAATAACCGCTAATGGAGAATTGCTTGATAAGAGAGTGAATGAGTTTGCTGTTTATAGAAAAGAAGGTACTTACAGTACTGGTAAAGTAAAGTTTGAGATAAGTAAGGAAACAGTTAGATTAGATACGGGATTTGTATTGAATGTTAATGGGTTAGAATATCACATATTAGAGCCTAAGGATATTACTAGTTCTGATAATACTACTGTTGTGGTAGCTTCAAGTGTTGGAAGTGAGTATAACCTATATCTTCAAACTGATTTTGAGATTACTAAAAATCTTGAAGAGGTTGGTATAACTAAAGCTACTGTTGTAGAAGGCTTTGATAATGGTGTAGGTGTGGAAACTGATGATGAACTGAGAGAGAGATTTTTCTTAACTCAGAGGAACAATGCTACAAGTGGGAACGCTGAGCATTATAGACAATGGGCTCTTGAAGTTGATGGAGTGTATGGTGCAAAGGTTACTCCTCTTTGGAATGGTCCTGGTACTGTAAAGGTGAGTGTATCTGGTAGAGGTAATGTTCCAGTGAGCTCAGAGATACTAGAAAAAGCAAAGGCATATATTGAGAGTGTCCGTCCTATAGGTGCTACAGTAACAGTTGAAACCACAAAACTGAAAGATATAACTATAGCAGCACGAATTGAGAAAGTTAGTAATGATATTGATATATCTATTATAAAAAGAGAGATTGAGGATTCTATAAGAGAGTATCTTCAATCTGCTGTTACTGAGGTTACTTATAGTAAGATTTATTCGATTATAGCAGCTAATGAAAGTGTGAGTGATGTTAGTAATATCACTCTTAATAGTGCGACTACTAATGTGGCTATTAAGGATAATGAGGTAGCTAATCTTAAAACTTTTACATTGGAGGAGATGTAGATGAATCTTATTGAACAGTATCAGTATTTTTGTTCTAAGTCTAAAATTTTCTCAGTTATTCAGGAGATTCTTGGAGAAGAATGTCATAAAGATAAAATGGATTATCAGGATCTTTTAAATCAGTTTTTTATAAAGAGTGCTACATGGGGACTTGATATGTGGGAGGAGTTTGCAGGGTTACCTGCATCTCCACATTTGAAGGATAGAATTAGAAGACAGAATATATTAAATGCACTTCAAAATAGGGATACTGTTACAGTCAAAACTATTAAATCTCTAGCTGAGGGATACAGCGGAGGAGCTTGTGAGGTAACAGAGCAAAATGAGGAATACAAATTTACAATAAAGTTTGTTGGAGTGCGTGGAGAACCAGAATCATTACCTTCTTTAAAAGAGGCTCTTGAGAGAATGAAGCCAGCACACCTTACATATGAACTGATATTTACTTATATGACTCATGAGGAAATGACAAGATATCATAAGACTTGGGATAAGTGGGAAGAGCTTAATCTTACATGGCATGAGTTTGAAAGATATTGGCAAGGATATATGGCTGAGTTTCTTGAGTGGCAGATGTTTGATAATTATAAAAACAGTTGGAAAGATTGGGATGATATGTGGATTAAATTTGATGATCTTGAAATTTATGTATAAAGGAGGTAGGTTTGATGGCAACAAAAACGAAAACAATTGGACTTAATCAGTACGTCGGTTCTGACTATGTCAAAATGGCAGATTTTAACGCAGATAATCTATTAATAGATAACGCATTTAAAGATGATAGAGCTAAACTGAAGGAAATTGAAGATAATGTAAACGGAATGGAGCTTGTCGATTCTAAAATTCGTATAACGGATAAACAAGGACATTTTACAGGCGAAACACTAGATGTTGTGCTAGATGAATTAAAAACAGATATGGACTCTATAGAAACAACAGCAAATGGAACAAGCTACACAGACACAACTACACAAATCGGAGCTACAAACGTGCAAC
>OGEP01003075.1_pt1 | contig 13334 bp, 7 predicted proteins | sample 1570721 | NCBI WGS metagenome assembly OGEP01 (sample SAMEA2582131, study PRJEB24529) | metagenome | biome: Human gut stool | place: China | collected 2011 | reverse complement strand
AGGTATACAACTTCTTAGGACTAACAACAGGGGTAATAATAGCTGATCAGACTCACGAAGAAAGAAAAGCTCAGTACGAAGCTGACATAATATATGGAACAAACAACGAATTTGGTTTTGACTACTTAAGAGATAACATGGCTAAAAGCAACGAAGAAAAAGTACAGAAAAAACTTAAATTTGCTATAGTCGATGAAGTTGACTCTATACTAATAGATGAAGCTAGAACACCACTTATCATAGCTGGTCAGGGAGCAGAAGGAACAGAAATATACAAAGTTGCCAATGCATTCCTAAAAACAATAAAACCAGAAGACTACGACAAAGACAAAAAAGAAAATACAATAGCTTTCACAGAATCTGGTATCAAAAAAGCAGAAAAGTTCTATGGAATAGAAAACATAACTCACATAGAAAATATGGAAATATTCCACGCTATAAACCAGGCTCTTAGAGCACATAAAATGATGGACTTAGACGTAGAATACGTTGTAAGAGATGGAGAAATACTAATAGTCGATGAATTTACAGGAAGGGTAATGCAGGGAAGAAGATTCACAGATGGACTTCACGAAGCTGTTGAAGCTAAAGAAGGCGTTGAAATAAAAGGTGAATCAAGAACAATGGCTACTGTAACATTCCAGAACTTCTTCAGACTATATGAAAAACTATCAGGAATGACAGGTACTGCTAAAACAGAAGAACAGGAATTTGAATCAATATACCACATGAACGTTGTGCAGATACCTACAAACAAACCAGTATTAAGAGCAGACTTACACGATAGAATATTTAAAACAGAAAAACAGAAATACGCAGCAGTTGTTGAAGAAATAAAAGAAGCTCATATGACAGGACAGCCAATACTAGTTGGTACTGTATCTGTTGAAAAATCTGAAGAACTATCAGAACTACTTAAAAAACAGGGCATACAGCACAAAGTGCTTAATGCAAAACAGGATAAAGAAGAAGCAGACATCGTATCTGAAGCTGGTAAACTAGGAGCTATAACAATAGCAACTAACATGGCTGGTAGAGGTACAGACATAAAACTTGGTGCCGGAGATAAAGAAGAAGCTCAGAAAGTAAGAGAAGCAGGCGGACTTTACGTAATCGGTACAGAAAGACACGAATCAAGACGTATAGACAACCAGCTTAGAGGACGTTCTGGACGTCAGGGAGATCCTGGTAAATCTAGATTCTTCGTCAGCGTAGAAGACGAAATAATAAAACTATACGGTGGTAAAACTATAGAAAAACTTTCTAAAAAAATAACTCCAGACGAACATGGTGGTATGGAAAGTAAACAGCTTACAAAAACTGTAGAAAAAGCACAGAAAACAATAGAAGGTAAAAACTTCCAGACAAGAAAACAGGTACTTGAATACGACGACGTTATCAACGAACAGAGAAAAGTTGTATATGCAGAAAGAGATAAAGTACTTGATAATGCAGACATATCTGAAGAAATACAGAATATGATAAAAGAAAGAATAATGTTTGCTACAGAAACATACCTAAGAGGTAAAAATAGAGATTTCGTAAGATATGTTGCTCACTTATACAACGAATTCGTACCATATAACACACTAATAATACCTGGCTGGGCTGAGCTATCACCAGAAGCTATAGCTAACCAGACTTATGCAATAGTGGAAAACATCTACAATCTTAAAAAGATGTTAATAGGTGAAGACGCTGTTAAGGCAGAAGAAAGAGAAACACTTCTAACTGTTGTCGACAACTATTGGACATACCACATAGATTTAATGGATCAGATGAGACAGGGTATAGGACTTCAGGCTTCTGCACAGAAGGACCCAGTTAAAGAATATACTGTTGAAGCTGGTAGAATGTACGACGAAATGAATATGAATATAAGAAAAGATACTTTAAAATATCTGTTTGGTTTTGCTAGAGAAGCTCTAGGACAGAAAGAGATAGATATGGACAATATCCAGACTGTTAGTGCTGAGGAATATACTCAGGTGGTTGAGCCTGATGAAGCTCAGATAGAAGCACTAGCTGAATACTTAAACTCACTAAGTGATGAAGAGTATGCTAAGGTACTTGAAGAATTAGGAATTGATGCAGAACAGGATGCTGAAGGTAACTGGACAGTTAAAGAATAATATCATTGGGCTATCGCAAATATTTGTGGTAGTCCTTTTTATTTCCACAGCGGTTGCTCTCCAGGCTTCAGCGCCTCACACTTTTATGTAACACATTTATAAGTTGTGAGGCGCTTGCAGAATTGTCGCTGCAACCAGCATGTGGAAATAAAGAACTACCTACAAAATATTTGCTTGATAGCCCTAATAATATTATTATTCTTTAATTGTCTAGTTCACGCAGCCATCTCTGTTAAATAAGCGGAGTAAAAAGGAACAAAACAATAATAGCTGCTGAATATATAATAAACAAATGTAGAGAGGTAACACCACTAGCATTACAGAAAATGCTTTATTACGTACAGGGGTTTTATATGGCTTTTTACAAAACAGAATTCTTTGAAAATGATTGTGAAGCTTGGGTACATGGACCTGTATACAGAGAGATATATAATCAGTTTAAAGAATACAAATATCATACAATAGAAATATTAGATAGCATATGTGAAAATTTTGGATGCTATAGTGGAACAATGCTAGAATCATTTACGCATGATGAAGATCCATGGAGAAGAACTAGAGGAGAATTAGACGAAAAAGAAAAATCTGATAAAATAATAGATAAAAAAATTACAAAAGAATATTTCACTAAAGTAATAGAAGAGTATAATATGAAAAAGCCTATGGATATAGGTAAATATTCGTATAAAATGTTTATGAAAGAGAAATTTAATATATAAGAAATGAAAAAGCTCCAATTTGCAATAGTTTAATATGTGTAAATGGAGCTTTTTATATACAATTAAATAGAATTAGATTTAATAGGTTAAATTGGAATAATTAGAAAGCTATTTATGAGTTTAGTTGGAATTAAGTATGCAAATAACGTATTAAATTGTTTAGAATTGGATGTAAAATAATAATCTAAAGTGTAAAAGGGGAATTTTTTACATGAAGTTGTAATAAAAGTTAAATGATATAGTAACAATATGCGAGAATTAAAGGTACGAATAAGTTAATAAAATAGCCGATAGGCTATAACATATATCAAACTTAGATGAATTGTAAGTAAATATGACGAGAATTTTTAAAAATTTGTAAAATTAGGTACAAAAATGAGATAGAGTTACAAAAAAATTACAAAATGGTAACAAAAAATGCTGAAAAAGTTACAAAGTGGTAACGAAAAAGAAAATTTATATAAAAGAAGTGTTAAGAAAAAATAAAAAACCTAAGGCGTAAGCCTTAGGTTCTTTTTCGCCGTTGAAAACGGGGAAAATGCGCAAAAAAAACAGATACGGGTAAACCCGTACCTGCTTTTTTTGTGGAAGAAACAGGAAAAAGAGATGTTAGAAAAATCTAATTTTCCTATAGATAATTATACATTAAAAGGGAAAAAAAGTCTATAAATTTGGGAAAAGGGGTTTACAGTTAGGAATAATTAAAGTATAATACAACTTATCACATTTTAAAAGCGAGTGAAATAGAAAAAGTCAAGAAGTAAAAAGTTAAGAAAATGTAACTTTTATTTTTAAAAACTATTGCACCAGCATAAGAAATGTAGTACAATAAAAATGTGGAAGAATAAAGAATTGCGTAGAGCAAGAGAATAGAGAAAAAAAGAGATGTAACGAATAAAAAAAGAAAAACGGAGGTAAAAAGATAATGAACAAGAAAAAATTATCAGTAGTAATGGCAGGAGCGATGTTAGCAAGTAGTGTAGCACCAGTGCTAGCAGCAGAAACAACTGTAACTGAATACTCAACTAGTCAGAAAAAATTATTAGCTAACGAAATAAAAGCTTTAATGGAATCAAAATTAATATCAACTAACAAAACTTTATATTTAGATACACTAGCAGATGGTGGAGCTTCAACTACTAAATCTGGTGAATTTGTATCTCAGGATGTAGCTAATATAATGTTAAATGCAGCTTCTACATCTACTAACAATGGTACTGATGGAAAAGGAGCAGCTTCAGCTTATGGTGTTGCAATAGTTGATACAAACGGAAAAGAAGGAACTGTTGTATATAATGTTGAAAAAGCTATATCAAATATAGAAGGTATGACAGTTGGTCAGACTCTAAAAGTATATGAAAGAAAAACTAATGCTTTTGCAGATGAAATTATACCAGGAACAGCTATAACTGTTGCAGATGGGACTATAGAAAAATATAAAACAGCAGACTTCACATCAAATGGAACTGATGTTGAAACATCTTTTGAAGAAGAAGCTAAATTAAAAGCTGCTCAGTCTACAGCTCAAAGTAAATTAGTAAAAAGTATAACAGTAAATAATGATGGTGATGGTGTTGTTATAACACTTAATGCCTTAAATGAAAATAATTCTAATAAAACAATCGAATTAAAAAATGGAGATGAAAAATTAAACTTCTATCTAGCATATGATAAAGATGGAAACTTAATAGATACAACTGATGTATCTCAGATACAGAACTTTGATCACTTTGGTAAAAAAGTAACTAAATATACAGTATCTTCTACTACAACAGAAAAAACTTTAAATTCTACATATAAAATAGTTGCAGACAAAACAGAAGATGAAACTTTAAATGCAACAGATTTATATGATGGATTTGCATTAACATCAAAAGGAACTGAAATATTAGCAGACCTTAAAAATGCTGCAGATAAAGCAGAAGTAACTATAGCAACTCCAGGAAATGCTGCGGACACTACTGGTGCATTAGTTCAGTTAAAAGCTGTTGGTTCAATAGATAGTAGTACAGGATACTACAGTTTTGATGTTGAATATTACAAAGTTACAGGTTCTAATACTGCAACAAAATATAAAACTGTAACAGTTAGATCTACAAATAAAAAAGAATTAGACTCTTTACATGCTTTATTACAGACAGGTACATTCAATGTTGGTATAGTAGCTGGAGATAATAGATACGAAACAGCTGTAAATGTAGCAAAATCTGCTGGTACAGCTTTAGGAACAACAGCTTCTGCTTCAGCAACTAAAAATATAGTAATAGTAAATGGAGAATCATTAGTAGATGGATTAGCAGCAGCTCCATATGCAGCAGATGTTAACGGAGCTAGTAATCAGGCTGCTCCAATATTATTATCTAAATCTGATTCTTTACCAACAGCAACAAAAGAATACTTAAAGGAACTTGCTTCTTCATTACCAGTTAAAAGCTTAGATGATATAACTGTAACTTTAATAGGTGGTAAAACTGTATTAACTGATAGCCTTGTAAGTGAATTAGAAGATATAGGATTCACTGTTAAGAGAATAGGTGGAGATAACAGAGAAGAAACTTCTGTAAAAGTAGCTGAAAAAATAGGAACATCTGCATCTACATTTGTAGTAGGTGGAGAAGGTGAAGCCGATGCAATGTCTGTATCAGCAGTAGCAGCAACTAACAAAACTCCAATAATAGTAGCTAAAAAAGGTGGAATATCTTCAGATGCTTTATCATACTTAGAAGATAATGCTTCAACTGGTGCAGTAAGAATAATAGGTGGAGAAAATGTATTCTCTACAGCTGATGAAGAAAAAGTAAATGAAGTTCTTGGTAAAAATAATGCAGCATACAGAATAGCTGGTTCTAATAGACAGGCAACAAATGCAGCTGTTATAAAAGAATACTACAATTCAAGTGCAATACAGAATTCTACAGGTGTAGTATTAGTAAAAGATGGACAGAGCAATAAATCAGAATTAATAGATGCATTATCAGCAGCAAACTATGCAGCTAAATTAAATGCTCCAATAGTACTTGGAACATCAAAAGTAACTGATGCTCAGAAAACTTCTTTATTAAATGTACATGGAACTGTAGCTAAAGTAGCTCAGGTTGGTGAAGGTGCTAACAGAACATTATTAGAAACAATAGCAGGATTATTCAACGTATCAAATAAATAATTAATTTAAAACTAACTACAAGTTTATACATAAATACTAAAGACGAGGGATTATTCTCTCGTCTTTTCTTTTTACAAAAACTAAAAAAGACAAAAATAGGCTTGCTTTTGTAAGTCTATTTTTGTCTATCTAATTTATCACAAACATACGTTCTTTAGCTTATATATCCTGGTTCTAACACTAATCTAATAGGTCTCTGAGAAATTTTCTTCAAAATATTCATCTCACATAGATTATTAACATACTTTCTGGCCTTTGCATTTCCACAATCAGCTAAATCTTCAATATCTTTTATCTCAAGATAATCATTATTTCCAAAAAGATACATCTGAACAGCGGAATAAACAATATTAAACATTTTTTCATCACTTACTACTCTTTCATCAAACTTAATAACATCATATGCTACTTCAAGAAGTATTGTCTTGCTGTATAAATTCTCTAAAATCTCATTTTGTCCAATATTGATAAGTTTTAAAAATGAATCTACAAAGAAATTCATCTCTCCCTGCATTGCTAAACTATTAGTACTTTCAAATGCTTTAAGATATAAATTTCTTTTCTTATTAACACCTTGAGAAAGTGAACAAGCTGTCAACCAAGAATACTCTTCTTGCAAAATCAAACTAGAAATAAATCTAGCAGTTCTTCCATTTCCATCGTAAAATGGATGAACATATCCAAAATAATAATGGAAAATTGCATTTTTTATTAAATTGCAATCTTGAGTATTTATAAAATCAACCAATTTTGATAAAAGTTCTTTTATAATAGGCTCTGAATTATCAGCATTAGACACACCATCGTGCAAAGTTCCCTTTTTACCTTGAATATAAACTACACCTTTTCTAAAAAGCTCTCCATCTGGAAGATTTTCTTCTGCTACTCCTTCAGCAGTTATACTATCATAAATTTTTCTGATATCTTTAACATCATTTATTTTTCTAACTGATTCATCACTTATCGAATCATCATTCATATTTTTAATAGCTGTGTATGATCTTACAATACTTAAAAACTTCAAATTATCATTTTTGTTATTTATATTATTTTTTACAACTTTTTTAGCTGTATAGACTATATCTTCTCTCTTGCTCTCTACCCCTTCGATATTATTAGTGTTTTGAATTTCAGAGCTGACAATATCAATATAGAAACTTTCTTTAGCTATATCTGGAAGTTTTTCATAAAGTTCTGCTATTCTTTTATCTTCTAAATTAATTTTTCTGATTATGTTCATTGTTTCCAAAGTTGGAACATAGTATAAGTCGTATTTATTTTTTTGCTTTTCAGGTTTTATTTTTAGACCTATTTGTAACGTTGAATCGTAGTTTTTTCTCTCTTCAACTTTTTCTATTCTTTGTTCCATAGAGCCTAAATTGTAGAATAGTTTATTCATATATATCATAAAATCACCTCTTTTTGTTGTATATTTATTATTTAATATTGATTATATCACAATTTTTGTTATTTTCGATGTATATAGAGAAAATTTGTTTATCTATTTATCCTTTTTTGTTATTTTCGATAAATAGAATTGTATCATACTAGATATTTCGTCATTTTTAGTTATAACTGAGATATATAATTTTTAGAAGTGTTATATATTATCATTTGTTTGATTTTTTGCGTTTTGGGAGGTGGTTGGGCGCTCCGTCCAATAAAAATGTGGAAGAATAAAGAATTGCGTAGAGCAAGAGAATAGAGAAAAAAAGAGATGTAACGAATAAAAAAAGAAAAACGGAGGTAAAAAGATAATGAACAAGAAAAAATTATCAGTAGTAATGGCAGGAGCGATGTTAGCAAGTAGTGTAGCACCAGTGCTAGCTGCAGAAGAAGTTTCTGTTACAGAAGTACAGAAAGGTACTTTAATAAATGAATTAACAGATAAAATATGGGATGCACCAGTATTCTCAACTGATTCAAGAGTAGATTCTACTTTAGTAGGAAAATCAGTATACGGATTAAAAATAGGAGATGCTACTGTAGAATATATTACTGTAGATAAAGATGGAATGGTAAAATCTGATTTACAGAAAGCTTTACAGACAAAAATAAATGCTTTAACAGTAGGAACTTCAATAAAATTAGTTAACTTAGGATACAGAACACTTGAAGTAAATGGTAAAACATTAGTATTATCAACTGAAGAAACTTCTACATATACAGAAGCTGAATTAGCTAACAGCGATGGATTAAAAGCTGAATTAGATACATTAGTAAATGGAAAACCTCAGGCTTACAACTCTATAATAGCTAGCCACGGATACAAAGCATCTGAAGGATACGTAATCAATTTAAAAGTTGATTTAGATGGAGATTCTGAAAATGATAAAATAGTTTTAAAAGCTGGAAGTTCTAGACTAGACTTCACACACTTTATAGAAAAAACTACTGGTCAGATAACAGAAATAAAATCTGGTATAGGTGATATATCATCTAAATTCAATGGTTTCAAAGTTGAAGGTAATACAAATACAGATATAGCTGACAAAGTTGAAGCTGAATACAAAATAGCTTCTGATGGAACAACTTTAGCATTATCAGATATATTTGATGGTGTAATGTTAACAGAAAAAGGACAGGCATTATTAAATGAAGCTAAAGCTACAAAATATGTATTAACATCAAAGGAAGTTAGTGATCCTAAAGAAGATTATATAGTTAAAGTAAATGGTAATAACGATACAGCTAAAGGAATAGCTACTGCAAAAGCAGATAAAAATGGTGTGTATACAATAAAAGTTCAGATAGCTGATGCTAATAAAGTATCTGAAGCTGTTGGTTCAACAAAAACTTGGACTCCAAAAGCTACTCAGTATAATACTTACTATATAACAGGAACTTCAAAAGCAGAACTTACAAAAGTATTAAATTGGATAGATGAGTTAAGTGCTGATGTAGATGTATTAGCTGGATCTAACAGATATGAAACAGCTGTTAAAATAGCTAAAGAAGTAGCTTCTTTAAATAAAGTAAATGATAACGGAAATATAGTATTAGTAAATGGAGATTCATTAGTAGATGGATTATCAGCAGCTCCTTTAGCCGCATCTAAATCTAATGCTCCTATATTATTAACAGAATCAGATAAACTTCCAACTGCAACTAAAAAATACTTATCTGAATTAGTAGACAAAGCTGAAAATAAAACAGTAACAGTAAATATAGTTGGTGGAAAATCAGTAGTATCTACATCTGTAGAAAGAGAATTAAGAGCTTTAGGATTAAAAGTAGATAGATTCGGTGGAGATAACAGAGAAGAAACTTCTATGGCAGTAGCTGAAGAAGTGGCTAATGGTGATATAACAAAAGCTTTCGTAGTAGGTGCAGAAGGTGCGCTCCTTTAAAAAATGCACCAGCCGCAACAACTCCGGTGTCAGACAGGCCGAGGCCGGGGCTACATCGAACAGATATTTCAGCTTGGAGTGCTCCGGCTCAGCATCGCAGGCCAGTACCACGCCCATGCGGGCGCGGCTGCCCTTACCAAAGGGCACCAGCACCATACTGCCCAGACGCACCGCATTCTGGTGCTCCGGCAGAACAGCGTAGGTATACAGCTTATCAAAATGGAAGGTTGCATTGCTGACGGCAACGCCTACCGTCTTGGGCATTCGTCCAACTCCTTCAACGCTTGATTTTTCAGCCTTGCAGCCCGGCGCGCTGGCAGATGACCTGATACAGCTCTGCGGCGCAGGGCTCGATCTGATTATTGACCAGCTTTACAGTAAACTTATCCTGCTCAGCCAGTTCCTGCCGGGCAGTGGCGAGATACGCCTCCACGCACTGGCGATAGGCTTCCATGTCGGAGCGGTACATCCTCCAGTCCATCGGGCTGTCGCCGGGCAGAGGCCGCAGCGGGGAGCGGCAGTCGGGGGCGGGATAGTCGCCGCCCGGAAGCAGGGACGCGGCTTGCGCCGTAAAGGGCAGAAGGAGCAGGGGCAACATCAGCAGAGTACGCATATCGTTTCCTTTCCGGGAGAAATTCCGGGATACACGGGGAGTTTCTATCAGAAAAGGCCGGAAGAGTATAGAAATCCTTCTCAAGAGGGCGCGGTGGGGCGTTCCGGGCGGGGGGCGAGCAGGGCGTATCCTCCCCAGACCGCGCAGAGGCACAACACCATGTTAAGGGCTATGTTCAGCGCGGCCAAGGATGCATCGCCGGAGCGATAGAGCAGAAACGTGTCGAGCGAGAAGGTCGAAAATGTGGTAAAGCCCCCCAAAAAGCCCGTCCCGAGCAGGCAATAACCCGTGGCGAACGTGTTGCCCGTGCGCCGCATCCAGCCTTGAAGCAGGCCCATCAGGAACCCGCCGAGCACGTTGACGCACAATACGCCCAGCGGAAATCCGGATGGCAGCTTCTCCATCACGGCGAAGCCCGTCATGACGCGGCAGACCGCGCCTGCGCCGCCCCCGAGCATGACGGCAAGGGCATTTCTGGAGAAGATCATGGCGTGATTCCGGTTACGGGACAATGAGAAAATAGGCCGCAGCCGTGGCGGTGAGGCATAACGTTGTATTCAGCCCGATGTTGAGCATTGCCTTGGCGGGATGCCCGGCATGGAAAGCGGCGAGGGTATCCATTGAGAAGGTGGAGAAGGTGGTCAGCGCGCCGAGGAATCCAGCCCCTGCGAACAGCGCGAACGCGGAAGGCGTTCCCCATCGCTGCCAGCATCCGGCCAGCAGGCCCATGAGCAGCGAACCGGAGACGTTGACGAGCAGCGTCCCGCAGGGGAAGGCTTTGCCGAAGCGGTCGGCGCACCAGAGCGAAACACCGTGGCGGCACAGCGCGCCAAGCGCCCCGCCAGCCGCCACGCAGAGCATTTCCGCGGGCATCATCAGCGTTTCCCCGCCATGTGGAAGTTCCGCCAGCGGCAACTGCGCGTTTCGAGCACATTGCACAATTCGTAGAGGGCCACCCCCAGCAGGCTCATGGCGAGGATGCCCGTAAACATCTCAAGCTGATCCCCCCGTCCCCACGCATCCATGATCAAAAAGCCAAGGCCGCGCCGCGTGGCGAAGGACTCCGCCATGAACAGCACCGCCACAGCCGTGCCGCTGGCGACCTTGAGCGCGGTCATGGCGTCGGGCAAGGCGGCGGGGATGAGCACATGCCGCAGCATCTGCAGCGGCGTCCCGCCGAGGGAGCGGAAGGAATCGAGATATTTTTTGTCGAGCCCCAGCGCGCTGGCCCGCGTGACGACGAGGATCTGGTAGCCCGTGGTCAGGGCAATGAGCAGGACGCGGGGCAGATCCCCGAGCCCGAACAAGGTCAGGAACAGGGGGAGCAGCACGATCTTGGGCAGAGGATAGGTCAAAAAGACCATCGGGGACAACGTATTGTCCACGGAACGGACATGGCCCAGAATGAGCCCGAGCGGGAAAGCCACCAGCCATGCGAGGCTCATGGCGGAGAGCACCCGCCAGGCGCTGGCCCCGGCATGTTGCCAGAATGCGCCTGTGGTGAGCGCTTCCCCGAAATAGGCCAGCACGTCCAGAGGACGCGGCAGCAGAAATTCGCCGAGCGCCAGCGATCCGATCTGCCAGATCGCCAACAAGGCCGCCAGCGCCAGCAGGTAACGGAAGAGGGCACGCATGATTTTTTCCTATCAGTAGATAACTGTTGCAAGATGCTTCGGAGCCCTGTGATGGGAGAAAACACGTTTCCGTATGCCCTCATCCAAGCGCCTGGAAAACGGACGCCCCGGCACGCTTTCATGTATGTACTTGAAAGGGATTCCCTGTGTTTTCCTGCATTGGAATCCTCGCGGGAAGGCTCCGGACATTTCAGAAGAGGCCCTTCAAAACGCCCCTTTCGTTTCCGTTTTTCCCGCCTCAACTCAGGAATTTGTGCAAAATCCGGGCGGCGAGGGGAACCGTAAGGATGATGGTGTAAAGCCGGACCATTTGATAGGCGAGCACGATGGGAGCGTTGGGGCCCATGTCGGCGGCAAGGCCGACCACCACGTTCAGGCCGCCGGGGCTGGTGGCGAGATAGGCGCTGGTGACGTCGAGGTTGCCGAATTTGACGACGAAAATGGCGATGAGCATCCCCGCGACGAGCACCAGCAAGGTGCTGATCACCAGTACGGGCCACGTGTCCCGGACCGCCAGCAACATTTCCGGCCGGTACATGTTGCCGACCAGCACGCCAAGGCCAGCATAAATACAGAATTGGAAGGGCCGGGGAAAGGCCGCCTGAGGAAGCGAGGAAAAGCTCTTGAGAAGAATGACGGCTATGATGGCTCCGGTCATGGCCCCACCGGGAAGGCCGAACCATTCGAAGATGAAACCGCCCGCAGCGCCGCACAGCAAGAGGATGATCAGTGTGGACATGAAAAATCCTTCGTTTCCGACAAGGCGGCGTACACCTTTTTCGTCAGTGAGAAATACCGTTCCTCGCCGCGGGGGTCCGCGTCGCCGAAACAGGGATTTTCCAGCCACATGACGTTACGGGCGGGATGGCCGTTCATCACCATGACGTGCTTGCCAAGAAACACGGCTTCAGGAACATTGTGCGTCACAAGGACGCAGGTAGGACGGCGGCGTTGCCACAGCGACAGCACGGTCGTCTGGAGGTGTTCGCGGGTCAGGGCGTCGAGGGAAGAAAAAGGCTCGTCCATAAGCAGGATGTCCGGATCCGTAATCAGGGCCCGGCCTATGGCGACGCGCTGCCGCTGGCCTCCCGAGAGCTGCGCGGGATAGCGCATCCCCAAGCCGCTCAGACCCAGTTCGTCCAACATGTCCGCGACGGCTTTCCGGCGCGTGGACGGTGCGACTCCCTGGAGTTCGAGCGGCAGGGACAAGTTCTCCTGCACCGTCTTCCACGGAAAGAGCCCATAATCCTGCAGGATGAACGAAATCCTTCCCTTGTCGCGCCTGCTGACTTCCCCGGTACTTACCGTGCCCCGGTCCGGCTTGTCCAGCCCCGCGAGGAGGTAGAGCAGGGTGCTTTTGCCGCATCCCGAAGGGCCGATGACGGAAAGGGTTTCCCCGGAGGGCAGATCAAAGGAAAGGCCGTCCAGAACCGGGCCTTCGCCGTAGCCCTTGCTCAGATTACGGACGGCGATGCCCGCATCGGACGCACGGCTCACTGAAAGACCACATCCCCATAGGCGGGGTCTTTCTTGAGGATACGGTTGGCCTTCATCCAGTCCGCGAAGGTCTTGATGTCCGCCTCGGAAGGCAGGCCGGTCGGCGTGTGCGTCATGTCGAAACGTACCATCGTGTAGTTGGCGGAAGCGCCCTTGGGCAGCAGGCCCTTGGCCTCCATGATCGGGCGGTAGGCATCGGGGGTTTCGTTGATGCGCTTTGCCGCTT
>OGEP01003065.1_pt1 | contig 13376 bp, 10 predicted proteins | sample 1570721 | NCBI WGS metagenome assembly OGEP01 (sample SAMEA2582131, study PRJEB24529) | metagenome | biome: Human gut stool | place: China | collected 2011 | reverse complement strand
ATAATGGAAATGTTGTATATGCGGTTACGAGTTATCTTACAACAGATTATTAAATATCTATAATACCAGTGTAGGATTGTATGTGTGCAGTACGGAACAATCCGTAGGTATCATAAGCTGGGGGCTTTTCACCCAAGCATTATATATACAATATTTAAGAGCGGAGATTTAATTAATGACAAAAAGAAAAATAACTAACAAAATACAAAGGTTAATATCACTTGCACTTGTTGTAGTTATGGTGTTTGCTTTTGTAGGCTGTGGAACTGCAACAGAAGATGTTAATGTAGATAATTCTGGTTATAATGCCGGTGCAGGTGCTTCAGCTGACAATCCATATACGTTTATAGATGATTATGGAAGAACAGTTACAGTAACTTCTTATAAAAGAACAGCAACACTTATAGGAAGTTTTGCAGATGTATGGATATCTGCTGGTGGAAGTGTAGTGGCAACAGCTAATGATACATGGACTAATTTTGATTTAGGGCTTTCAAGTGATGTTGTCAATATTGGAAGTATACTAAATCCTAATGTGGAACTTCTTATAGCTTCAAGACCAGATTTTGTTATTGCAAGCTGTAATACAGATTCTAATATAGCACTTATGCAGACACTTGAAAATGCAGGAATAACAGTAGCATATTTTGATGTATCTAATTTTGAGCAGTATCTTAATATGCTTGACAAATGTACTATGATAACAGGCAGGAGAGATCTGTATAAGACTAATGGAACAGATGTTAAAGAGCAGATAGATACTATAAAATCAAGAGCTGATGGCAGCAATCCAAAGATATTATTTATAAGAACTTCATCAAGCAGTGTCAAGGCAAAGCAGAGCGAAGGCTCAGTAGGCGGTGAGATATTAAAGGATTTGGGCTGTGTTAATATAGCAGACTCAGATACATCACTGCTTGATGATTTAAGCCTTGAGGCAATTGTAGTAGCTGACCCTGATTACATATTTGTTACAACACAGGGCAACGATACAGATGCGGCTATCCGCAATATAGATAAGCTTCTTACATCTAATCCGGCGTGGTCGTCATTAACTGCTGTAAAGCAGGGACGTTACTATGTTCTTGATAAGAAGCTTTATAATTTAAAACCTAATGCGAAGTGGGGTGAAGCCTACAAGCAGTTAGTGGATATATTGTACATTGATAGGTAAAATATTCAGGAGGAATTACTATGGGTTATTTTCCGTTTTTTATTGACATTAAAGGAAAGAAAGGTCTTGTTATCGGAGGAGGCAGAATAGCAGAGCATAAAATAAGCAAGCTTCTTGCATATGAGCCGGAACTTACAGTTGTTGCAAGAAAGGTAAGCGATAGCATAAAGAGCATTGAAGGCATTAATATTATTGAAAGAGAATTTGTTAATTCAGATCTGGACGGATGTTCATTCTGTATAGCTGCTACAGATGATGCAAAATTTAACGCATATGTTGCAGGCGTATGCCGCAAATACCACATTTTTATAAATGCGGTAGACGATAAGGATAATTGTGATTTTCTGTTTCCGTCTGTATACAAAGCAGGAGATTTATCTATAGGAATATCTACCCAGGGAGCAAGTCCTTATGTTGCGGCAGATATTAAGAATAGAATAGCACAGGAGCTTCCTGCGGATATTGAAGATATACTTATGTATCTTGGTTCAATCAGGGATAGTATTAAAGAGAATGTAGATGATGCCTCTATGAGAGCTGATATATTCAAGGAAGCTGCAAGAAAATGTATGGTGCTTGGCAGAGAGCTTGACAAGGACGAATTACAGGATGTTATTAATAAAGTAAGTGAGAGGATTACTGGTAAAGATAATACAAATGCTGAAACAAAGGCAGATGGGAAATATTCTTACAGCAAGGGCAAGGTTGTAATTGCTGGTGCAGGCTGTGGAACTTATGATCTTATAACTGTAAGGGCGTTAAATGCCATAAAGAAGGCACAGGTGCTTGTATATGATGACCTGATTGATAACCGCCTTATGGAATTCTGTGTTGAGAGCTGTGAAAAGATATATGTTGGCAAGAGAAATGGAAGACACAGTATGGCACAGGAAGAAATTAACGAACTCCTTTTAAAGAAAGCCAATGAAGGAAAGCTTGTTGTCAGATTAAAGGGTGGTGACCCATATGTATTCGGACGTGGTGGAGAAGAAATGCTCTATCTTAAGTCAAATGGCATAGAAACAGAAGAAATACCAGGAGTAACATCAGCAATAGCAGTTCCTGCAATGGCAGGCATACCAGTTACACATAGGGATGTAAGCAGAAGCTTTAGTGTTGTCACAGGACATACCAAAGATATGGACTCACTTTATGAAGAAATAAGAAATTCGGCTTCTATGAATGGAACTTGTGTATACCTTATGGGACTTACACATCTTGCACAGATAGCTGAGGCACTTGTAAGCGGGGGTAAGCCTAAGAACACTCCAGCGGCAGTTATTACAGGTGGATTTGATGATACATACAGAATAGTCAAAGGTACACTTGCTGATATTGAATTAAAGGTAAGAGAAGCAGGCATAACATCACCGGCAGTCATAGTGACAGGAGAGGCTGTAAACATCGATTTAAAATAATTTTAAAATAAACACATAAACATATTGACTTTATAGGAAATAAGGTTTATTATATCAATAATTTCCAAGGGTTGCCAGACAGCAGCAAAGGTGTCTGGCAATATTTTTTAAGTAATAAACATACTAACACACTATGTATGTATGAATGGTGGGTATATAATAAATTTAAAGCCCATAAGAAAGGAGCAGACCTATGAAATATCTTGAACATAACGGACATTCTAATAAAAAAAGGTATAAATTATGTATGCTTCTTATTATGTGTATTACGATGACATATATAGCGGCAGGCTGTGGCAGTAAGAGAGATGGACTTACAATAACTAATGTTTCTTATGACCCTACAAGAGAGTTCTATGAGGAATATAACAAAGTCTTTGCCGATTACTATATGGCTGAATACGGAAAGCAGATAAAGGTTATACAATCTCACGGAGGTTCAGGAAGTCAGGCACGCTCAGTAGTTGAAGGCTGTAATGCAGATGTTGTTACACTTGCACTTGAACATGATATATCCCTTATAGAGAATACAGGTCTTATTGATGCAGGCTGGAAGGACGAATATGATAAAGACTCAGCTCCGTATACTTCAACGATTGTATTTCTTGTAAGAAAGGGCAATCCGCTTAATATATCAGACTGGGATGATTTAATTAAAGATGGTGTTGAGGTTATAACACCAGATCCTAAGAGCAGTGGTGGAGCGTGCTGGAATTTCCTTGCGGCATTAAGCTATGCAAGAGATAAGTATAACAGTGAAGATAAGCAGAAGGAATTCTTAGGAAAGCTGTATGCTAATGTATCAGTGCTGGATTCCGGAGCAAGGGGCTCAACAACAACATTTGTTGAGAATAAAAAAGGCGATGTGCTTATTGCCTGGGAGAATGAGGCACTTACATCATTAGCTTCATATCCTGATGAATATGAGATTGTCACACCATCTGTAAGTATTCTCGCACAGCCAAGTGTGGCAGTTGTAGATGATAATGTTAAAGTCAACAAGACAGAGGAGCTTGCAAGCGAATATTTATCATTCCTGTATTCAAAGCAGGCACAAAGAATAGCCGCAGATTATGGATACAGACCAACAGATGAAGAGGTATTGAATGAATATAGTGGTAAATTCAATCTTACAATAAAGCTTGATACAATAGCTGATTACGGCGGCTGGACTCAGGCATACAAGATATATTTTGATGATGGAGGCTGGTTTGATGAAATCTATAACAACTGATAGAACAATTGATAATAATAAACAGCCAGACTATGATACAGCGTTTGATGAAATAAAGAATAGCAGAAAATTCGGTAAAGATAAAAAAGTACGTGTTATACCGGGATTTCATTTAACACTTGGAATTACAGTTACTATGTTATCACTTATAGTATTAATTCCACTTGCTTCGGTTATGGTATATTCACTTAAGCTTCCACCAGCCGAATTTATAAGGCTGGTTACTAAGCAGAATGTCGTCAATGCATTTGTTACAAGTATTAGCTGTTCATTCATAGCGGCAGTAATCAACTGTGTGTCTGGGACAATAATTGCATGGACGTTTGTTAAATATGATTTTGCTGGAAAGAGAGTGCTTGACGGACTTATAGAACTTCCATTTGCACTTCCGACAGCGGTAGCTGGTATTACATTATCGAAAATGTATTCTGAAACCGGAATACTTGGCAAACCGCTTGCTTCAATAGGCATAAGAGTATCTTATACACATCTTGGACTTATTACAGCACTTGTGTTTGTAGGAATTCCATTTGTTGTAAGAGCGGTAATACCAGTTCTTGAAAAGATGGATTCTCAATATGAGGAAGCGGCATATATGTTAGGTGCAAGTCCATCAAAGACATTTTTTAAAGTGATTCTTCCAGAAATCAGACCGGCACTTCTTGCATTTGCAAGGGGAATAGGAGAATATGGCAGCGTTATATACATATCAGGCAACAGTGCCAAGGAACATACACAGGTTGTATCCTATGTAATAATGCAGAAGCTTAATTATATTGATTATGCTTCGGCGACAGCGATTGCACTTGTTATGCTTATAATATCTTTTCTGATACTACTTATCATTAATATAATACAGATGAGGCAGGCAAAGCGTACAATGTAGAGAAAATGGAGGTTAAATATGAGCGAGAATGATAAGCTTGAAAAAAGAAAAAGAAGAACAAGAAGCATATGTATTCTTATCACTGTTTTGTTTATAACAGTTATGCTGATTATACCTCTATTATCAATAATAGCAAGTTCATTAAAAGAGGGCTTTAGTTTTTACATTAAATCAATAACAACACCTTATGTATTAAGTGCGTTAAAGGTGACTATAATTGCGACAGTTGCTGCTGTTGTTATTAATACACTGTTTGGAATTATAGCAGCGTGGGTTCTTACAAGGTTTGATTTTAAAGGTAAACAGCTACTTGCAACACTTATTGATATACCATTTTCTATATCACCGGTTATTGTAGGTCTTGCGTTTCTTATGACATTTGGACGACTTGGTTTTTTCTATCCTGTTATAAGATGGTTTAATGAGATGTTTGGAACAAATATAAGGATTGCTTTCGCAGTTCCGGGTGTTGTGCTTGCAACGATATTTGTTACATTTCCTTATGTGTCAAGAGAAATAATACCGGTGCTTAATTCACTTGGTAAGGATGAGGAGGAAGCAGCAGCACTTATGGGTGCGGATGGCTTTACAATATTCTTTAAGATTACACTTCCAAATATAAAGTGGTCTCTTATATATGGAATTATATTGTGTACATCTAGGGCACTTGGAGAGTTTGGTGCGGTAAATGCATTGTCAAAGACAAGGGGAGAGACATTTACACTTCCTCTTGAGATAGATGCACTGTATATGTCTGGGACAGATTCATCTATAACAGCTGCATTTGCTGTGTCATCAATACTTGTAATAATAGCAGTCATAGTACTTGTACTTAAGAATGTGTTTGAATACAGACAGAAGAATGCTAAGAAGGGAGGAGTTAAGTAATGTATGTTGAGATGAGAAATATATTTAAGCAATATGGAAGCTTCAGGGCATCGGATAATGTAAACTTTGCTATCGAAAAAGGAAAGCTGGTTGCACTGCTTGGTCCTTCGGGAAGTGGTAAAACTACTATATTAAGAATGATCGCAGGACTTGAAACTCCAAGCTTTGGAGATATATACATAGATGGAAAGAGGGTTAATGATATACCAGCCAGCAAGAGAGGTATAGGATTTGTATTCCAGAATTATGCTTTGTTTCGTCATATGACAGTATATGAAAATATAGCCTTTGGTCTTAAGCTTCAGAAGGTGCCAAGGGATGAGATAAGGAAAAGAGTTACAGAGCTTCTTGAGATAACTGGACTTGCAGGACTTGAGAAAAGATATCCTAACCAGTTATCAGGAGGGCAGCGTCAGAGAGTTGCGTTCGCAAGAGCGCTTGCACCTAACCCACAGGTGCTTCTTTTAGATGAACCCTTTGCTGCGATAGATGCCAAGGTAAGGACAGAGCTTAGAACATGGCTTAGAAGCATGGTTACAAAGCTTGGAATAACAAGTATATTTGTAACACATGATCAGGATGAGGCTGTTGAGGTTGCTGATGAGATTATCATAACTAATCATGGCAGAATAGAACAGATGGGTAGTCCGATAGATATATATAAAAGTCCGGCAACGCCTTTTGTTGTTGAGTTCATAGGAAAGGCATCAGAGGTTAGTGATTATTCAAGACTTAAGGGCTTTGATGAAGTTAATGGGGCTGACAGGGCTTTCATAAGACCAGAGTTTGTAAAAATATCAAAGTATGGAAAGCTTCAACAGTACAACAGTGCATCAGAAGAAGGATATGTTGAAGATATATTATTCAGGGGCAATCATCTGGATGTCACAGTTAATATCGGATGTACAAGAATAACAGGTGAGTGGTCGCTGGAAAAGGAACCTCTTGCGGTAGGTGAGAAGGTCCATGTGCTTATATACAGAATATATGCGGTTGACAGTGAGAAAACTTATCTGTGTGAGAATAAGGGTATGAAGTCAGATGACGTATTCTATATCTGATGGTGTATTATTATAGTATTGTGAAATCTCTAAGGTGATAGTAGTAAAATAGAAATTACTTTACTTCAAAAAGGAGTGCTTATGAAGATAAATGGATTAAAGAAGCTTACAACGGATGTTCTTATAATAGGTGGTGGTACAGCGGGCTGTTATGCGGCACTTACTATAAAAGAGCAGTCAGATACAGCAAGTATCATTATAGCGGAGAAAGCTAATATAAAACGAAGTGGATGTCTTGCAGCAGGTGTTAATGCTATCAATGCATATATAGTAGAAGGCAGAAAGCCAGAAGATTATGTTGATTATGCTAAAAATGATGCTGATGATATAGTAAGAGAGGATCTGCTTCTTACTATGTCGGAAAGACTTAATGAAGTTACTGCTAAGATGGAGAAGCTTGGCCTTGTCATACTTAAGGATGAGAATGGAAAGTATGTTGCAAGAGGCAATCGTAATATTAAGATAAATGGTGAGAATATCAAGCCTATACTTGCCTCGGCAGTGGCAGCACTTGATGGAGTGACAGTTATAAACAGACTTAATATAACAGATTATATAGTTAAGGATAATAAAATTCTTGGTGCTGTAGGTTTTAACATTGATGATGGATATGCATATGAGATAAGGGCAAAGAAAGTTTTATGTGCAACAGGAGGGGCGGCTGGACTTTATAAGCCTAACAATCCAGGATTTTCAAGGCATAAAATGTGGTATCCACCGTTTAATACTGGTGCTGGATATGCAATGGGGATTAATGCCGGGGCTGAGATGACAACATTTGAGATGAGATTTATAGCATTACGTTGTAAAGATACTATAGCACCAACAGGAACTATAGCTCAGGGAGTCGGGGCTAAGCAGATTAACTCAAAGGGAGAAGTGTATGAAGATAAATATGGTCTTACAACCTCACAGAGAGTATATGGAACTGTAAGAGAGAATATCGAAGGAAGAGGCCCATGTTACTTAAGAACAGAAGGAATAAGCAGCGAACAGGATGAATCTTTAAAGAAGGCTTATCTTAATATGGCACCAAGCCAGACACTTAAGTGGATAGAGTCAGGAAAGAATCCAAGTGAGCAGAATGTCGAGATAGAAGGAACAGAACCTTATATCGTAGGTGGACATACAGCCAGTGGTTACTGGGTAGATACTAACAGAAGAACTACCATAGATGGACTGTATGCGGCAGGTGATGTTGCAGGTGGATGTCCTCAGAAGTATGTAACAGGAGCTATGGCAGAGGGTGAGATAGCTGCCTTGGATATAGTTAAAAGTCTTAAAGAAGAGGCAGAGCTGGCAGATACCTTTAGTTCACAGGATGCTGCTTATTGTTGTCATGATATTAAAGATGATTATAAAGCCCTAGAAAGCTTTGCTGAAGAATTCGTAAGTAAAAAGCTTGAGGAATATAATGCATATCTTGAAAGACAGGATGAAGTATTTTCTACAGAACAGCTTGAAGAAGCTATGCAGAAGGTTATGGATACCTATGCTGGTGGTATTGGAAGCCACTATCAGTTTAATGAAAAGCAGCTTGAGCTTGCAAAGCATAAGATAGAACAGATTATCACACTTTCAGGAAATGTGTCAGCAGCAGATTACCATGGACTTATGTTTGTGTATGAGCTTAAGGAAAGACTTACAGTCTGTCAGGTACTTATAGAGCATTTAAAGGCAAGAAAAGAAACAAGATGGCACAGCTTTGCTGAAAATCTTGATTATCCCGATAAGTCAGATGAGTGGCTTAAGTATGTCAACACCAGAAAGAATGGTGATAACATAGAGGTTATATTCAGAAATCTTGTAGGAAGAGGTGAGACATATGAGCATAGTGATAGATAAAAGCAAATGTGCAGGATGTGGACAATGCAGCATCGTCTGTCCAGGAAGTCTTATAAAGATGGGTGAGGACAAAAAGGCATATATAAAGTATCCTAAGGATTGCTGGGGATGTTCATCATGTCTTAAGGAATGTAAGTTCGAGGCTATTGCACTGTATCTTGGAGCAGATATGGGTGGTATGGGAAGTAAGATGAGTGTTACTACCAAAGGTGACTACCTTAACTGGAACATAGATAAAACAGATGGCAGCAGAGAAACGATAGTTATTAATAAGAAAGAATCTAATAAGTACTGATGTAAGATTAATGCAGTAAAAGATATCAGAAAGAATATATTATATTTAATAACTGACGTTTGTAATAAAAAATTAGTTTATTTAACTTGAATGATTATTAACTAATAAACATATAAACATACTATGGAAGTAGATAGTCGTTCTAAAGTAATATATAAGGAAAGGACAGATAAAACAATGGCAGAATTATCACATCTTGATCAGCTTGAAGCTGAGGCAATATATATAATAAGAGAGGTGGCGGCTGAGTGTGAAAAGCCAGTTATGCTTTACTCAATAGGAAAGGATAGTTCAGTAATGCTTCATCTTGCAATGAAAGCATTCTACCCGGAGAAGCCACCATTTCCCTTTCTTCATGTTAACACAACATGGAAGTTTAAGGAAATGATTAAGTTCAGAGATGAAACAGCCAAGAAGCTTGGCATTGAAATGTTAGAATATATCAATGAAGATGGTGTTAAGAAAGGAATTAATCCTTTCGACTATGGTTCAGTGTATACAGATATTATGAAGACACAGGCTTTAAAGCAGGCTCTTAACAAGTATGGTTTTACAGCAGCATTTGGCGGTGGCAGAAGAGATGAGGAAAAGTCAAGGGCTAAAGAAAGAATATTCTCATTCAGAAACGAAAACCAGGCATGGGATCCTAAAAACCAGCGGCCAGAAATGTGGAAGCTTTACAACTCACGTATCAATAAGGGTGAGAGCATAAGAGTATTTCCTATATCAAACTGGACTGAAACAGATATATGGCAGTATATCAAGAGAGAAAATATTGATATAGTACCTCTTTACTATGCAGATAAGCGTCCTGTAGTTGAAAGAGATGGCATGCTTATAATGGTTGATGATGACCGTTTCAAGTTAAAGGAAGGCGAAAAGATAGAATACAGGAATGTAAGATTCAGAACACTTGGCTGCTATCCTTTAACAGGTGGAATAGAGTCAAATGCAACAACTCTTGATGAGATAATCGATGAAACACTCAGTGCTGTATCTTCTGAGAGAACAACAAGAGTGATAGATAATGAAGCAGCAGGAAGTATGGAAAGAAGAAAGAGAGAGGGGTATTTCTAAGATGATAGGATTATTAAAGTTTATAACATGCGGAAGCGTGGATGATGGAAAGTCTACATTAATAGGACATATATTATATGATTCAAAGCTTTTATATGCCGATCAGGAAAAGGCTTTAGAGCTTGACAGTAAAGTGGGAAGCCGTGGTGGTGCTATTGATTACTCACTTCTTCTTGACGGACTTATGGCAGAACGTGAACAGGGTATCACAATCGATGTTGCTTACAGATATTTTACAACAGATAAGAGAAGCTTTATCGTAGCTGATACACCAGGCCACGAAGAATATACAAGAAATATGGCGGTTGGTGCATCATTTGCAGACCTTGCAATCATTCTTGTAGATGCAAAGCAGGGTGTACTTGTGCAAACAAAAAGACATGCAAGAATATGCTCACTTATGGGTATCAAGTATTTTGTATTTGCAGTTAATAAGATGGATCTAGTTGGCTATTCTAAGGATAGATTTGATGAGATTACAGCACAGATAGATGAATTATCTAAGGAATTAGGACTTGCCAGTGTAAAGATTATCCCTGTTTCAGCTACAGAGGGTGATAATATTACTAAGAAGTCAGATAACACACCTTGGTATGATGGTGAAGCACTTCTTACTTATCTTGAAAATGTTGATGTAAGTCAGAAGAAGCAGGAAGAAGGCTTCTATATGCCAGTTCAGAGAGTATGCCGTCCAGACCATACATTCAGAGGCTTCCAGGGTCAGATAGAGTCTGGTGTAGTATCTGTAGGTGATGAGATAACAACTCTTCCAAGTGGTGAAACTGCCAATGTAAAGAGTATTCTCATAGGAGATAAAAACAGCCAGAGTGCACAGGCAGGACAGCCTGTTACTATCCAGCTGGATAAGGAAGTTGATGTATCAAGAGGATGCGTTCTTGCAGCAAAGATAACACTTCCAGTTATCAAGTCTTTCACAGCTACAATGCTATGGATGGATGATGAAGAACTTACAGTTGGTAAGGATTATATCGTAAAGATAGGAACTAAGCAGGTACTTGGTGTATTAAGGAATATCCAGTACAAGATAGATGTTAATACAGGTAAGTTTATTGAGGCTAACGGACTTAGCAAGAATGAAATCGCAGTATGCGATATCGGACTACAGGAGCCGGTTGTCATAGATGAATTCGCTAAACATAAGACACTTGGTGAACTTATACTTATAGACAGAATAAGCAACATGACATCTGCCTGCGGTGTTGTTACTGACACAAGTGTATATGACAAGAAGGAAGTCAAGTGTGCATTTGTAAATGGCAATATCAAGGGTAATGCAGATTTATTTGAAGAATATTATTACAATCTTGAAAGTGCCACAGTTACAAAGGTAAGTCCAGCCGGAAAGAACTATACAGTAGGACAGGAAATCAGTGTAAGTGGTGACTCTTACAACTATCCTGACAGCTTTGATGTACTAGTATTCAGGGACAGAGTAGCGGTTACTGTAAAAAATAAGAAGATAGAGTCTATAGAAAAGATAGAAGATTATACATACACAGGACTTCCGGTTGTAAATAGCAGAGGTTTTGCAGTCAAAGCAGCCAACGAGAGCGAATACGCCCAGTTACTCGCAGAACTTGATGCCGTTAAGGAAGGCAAAGAAGCTCTCAATGATACATTCTTCAACAAGTGGACAGACTTTGGAACATACCGAAAGATAGTATTCAAAGATGAAGTCTGGGACTATGTGATCTAAATGAGCCGTGCCAGACGAAAGGATAACAAAAAGCTGTGCTAGCACAAAGCTTTTTGTTAGGCTTTAGTCTGATAGGGCGAACGCCCTACAGTCCAAGAAAGCAAACGCTTTCTTAAGATGAAAGTTAAGTCTAAGTGGGAAGATACCATCACAAACAGAATGTTGCATTGGTCATATACGCCGGAGCAGAAAGAGGAAGTGAAGAAAGCACTTGCCGTAGGAGTTCAGAAAGCAACGATTCTTACTTACTTCTATCCGGAGGTTACTGTGGAGAAGATGAGTTCATATCGGAAGAAGCAGTAAATGTTATCGCATAGGCACAGGAAATGTGGTATACTGTGCCTATGTAAAAAAGAAGGTATTTTACAAATCGGGATTTGTGGAGAGATTTCTTGAACTTTCCTTATTTTACTGGCTTTTTAGCCCCTTAAATAGTGAAATGATATGTATTTTCCCTTATTTTTGCCCTTATGCGGAATCAGCAAGGGAAATAAGGGAATTTTTTATTTAGTCGTTGCCTGCCACTTTATCAAGAAGTCTGGCGGAGTTCCGCTTTGCCTTTCTTGTAGAGTGGGCGTAGACATTCATTGTGGTACTGACATCAGAGTGCCCTAACAGTTCCTGCACATCTTTTGGGGCAGCTCCGTTTGAGAGGAGGTTGCTTGTGTAGGTGTGTCGCAACTGGTGGAAATGGAAATTCTCAAATCCGTCCAGCCTTTTTGCAACTGATCGGCAGGCAATGCTGAGTGTGCTTGGCAGTTCCAGACATCCGTCCGGTCTCAGGCAGACAAAGGAGATTTCCTTGTAATCTACCGGGATTTCTTCGGTTCCGTCCAGATGATAATATTCATAATACACTCTGTTTTTGTCCTGTGCTTCCTTGTAGAAATTGCGGTGGTAAAGTTCACCATACTGCATCCGGCTTTTAAGCTGTTTTTTTCTGGCGGTTTTCAGTATTTCAGTCAGAGTATCGCCAAAATCAACAATCCTTACTTTCTTTCGCTTGGTCGGTCCGATGATGTTTTTATGTTTTGTGCCATCATAGCGGATACTTCTTTTAATGGTCAGGCATTGTTCTTCAAGATTGATGTCCTGCCATGTCAATCCGCAAACTTCACCGATACGAAGTCCCGCATAGTATGCGATCTGGATTGGCAGGATTGCAGGTGGATTCTTTACTTTGAGGTATTCTATCAGTCTCTCATAATCTTCATGGGAAATAGGCTGTATGCCTTCTTCTACCTCATCATCTGAGAATAAATCCACATCCTCTGCCTGTTTTTTCAGCTTAATATACTGCATAGGATTAAAAGTAATCAACTGTTTTGGAAATACTGCAAACCGGAAAGCCTGTTGTAATACTGCTGAAAAGGAATGGATGTAATCTTTACTGTATCCTTTTCTCACTTTTCCATCTGGAAATTCCCCACCGAATGTAAGCAGATCGAGAAATGCCTGTAAATGTTCAGCAGTAACGGTTTTTAATTTGCGTTCTGCAATCGGATGTTTCTTGATACAACGGATTGCACCAAGATAATTTTCCACTGTACCATTGCTGAGTGTTCCGACTTTCAGTTCTTCTTCCGCCCACATATCAAGAAGTTCTCCTACAGTAAGATTATCTGTCTTTGCGACAAATTTCTTGCTTTCGTAATCATCCATTGCCTGACGGAGCAGTTTTTCCGTTTCACTTTTACTTTCTGTTCCAGCGTATTCTTTCTGAACCAGATTGCCGCTTGCATCTTCTACATAGAAGCGGTAGTACCATTTCTTTCCTTTTT